>ENA-ORMR01000264-ORMR01000264.1-human-gut-metagenome-genome-assembly--contig:-NODE-264-length-58376-cov-8.058504_pt1 | contig 58376 bp, 57 predicted proteins | sample MGYA00242107_ERZ509003 | MGnify/ENA primary metagenome ERZ509003 (study PRJEB26280, sample SAMEA2338699) | human gut metagenome | biome: human gut; feature: human-associated habitat; material: faeces...
GAAATTATTTAAAAACTTCCGTGATTTTTGTCTTGACATATTACCAGATGTCTTTATCATATTCTTCTCTTCCGCTTGGAATTTCAATATGATAGTGACACTATGTGACTAGAAAAATTCATATCTAAAGACTCCTCTTTCCAGCAACTTTGTTTCATCTGACTGTTGTCTCATGCTTAGTTTCCGTTATTATTTGTATAGCAAATTATTTGATATTTGAGAAGTGAATGATATGTGTTCAAAAAAATGACGTAATCTTTCCATCACGTCATCTTACTTTTATGAATCCATTTCTTGTAAAAAATCATGTAAATTTTGAGCAACTTGTTGTGGTAATACTTCTTCTAGTTCCGCGACACTGACTGTTTTTAGTTTAGATGTAGAATGGTATTTTTTCAGAAGTTGTTTTTTTCTTTTCTCACCGATGCCATCGACATGGTCTAATACACTTTCTAAAGCTCCTTTACTACGTAATTGTTGATGGTAATGAATTGTAAAATTATGGACTTCGTCTTGCATTCTCTCTAAGTAGTAAAATAAATTACTACGTTTATCAATATCGATTTCTTGTAATGGATCGAATGCTAATAATTTACTGGTTGCATGGTGATTATCTTTTTTTAAACCTACAACTGGTATTTGCATTCCCAAAGATTCTAAAACTTCTCTCGCTACGTTGATTTGACCAGTACCACCATCGACAATAATGAGGTCAGGACGTTCTAAATTATCCTTTAAAACACGGAAATATCGACGGTAAATAGCTTCTCGCATCGTACCATAATCATCGTTTTTATCGACACTGATTTTAAATTTACGATAATCATTTTTACTTGGTTTTCCATGTTTAAAGACAACCATACCGGAAACATTATAACTACCAAATAAATTAGAGTTATCAAATAATTCAATACGATTTAGCTTATCTAGATGGAGAATTTCTCTTAGTTCATCATTGGCACCAATGGTTCTTTCTTCATCTCTTTGAATTAATTCAAATTTTTCATTTAGAGCTATTTCCGCATTCTTACATGCCATATCTACTAATTTCTTTTTGACACCACGTAATGGAACATGTACTGGAACTTCTAAATAACTAGATAATTCCTCTACTCCCGATAAATTAGGAATCATAATTTCCTTAGGTGGTAAAATATCTTTCTCATAAAATGTCGCAATGTATCGAGTGATTTCATTTTCTACTTCATCTACTAATGGAAAGATAGCCGAATGACGTTCTAATATCTTTCCTCCACGAATAAAAAATACTTGCATTGATAAATATCCTTTATCAACGTAATATCCAAATACATCACGAGAAGTTGTATCATTGATTTCAACTTTTTGTTTTTGTAATGTGATTAGAATGTAATCTCTTAATTCTTTTAATTCTTTTGCTCGTTCAAAGTTTAGATTTTTACTTGCTTCATACATATCTGTTTCTATTTTATTTAATACAGAGCTTGCATCTCCTCGTAAAAATTTTAAGATTTCTTCTTCTAGCTCTTTAATCTGTTCTTTTGGTACTTGATTACTACAATAGCCTAGACATTGTCCAATGTGATAATAAAGACAAGGCTTTTTTTGATAAGTACGACACTTTCTAAGAGGATAAATACGATTTAATAGATTCACTGTATTTCTTGCTGCTGTTACATTTGGATATGGTCCAAAAATACGTGTTTGATTTTTTCTTTTACGATTGACATTACGTACAATTGTTAAACGTGGTACAGATTCATTCGTCAGTTCAATATAGGGGTATCGTTTGTCATCTCTTAATAAAATATTATATTTTGGATCGTATTTTTTAATTAAATTTAATTCTAATACTAATGATTCTTTTTCACTTCCGACAACAACATATTCAAAATCGCGAATTTCACTTACTAAACGAGCTGTTTTTCCAGTATGTGTTCCACGAAAGTAAGAGCTAAGACGATTCTTTAATTTTTTTGCTTTCCCGACATAGATAATCGTACCATCTTCGTTCTTCATTAAATAACAGCCAGGTTTATTGGGAACTAAACTTAATTTTTCTTTTAACACAAAGACACCTCCTATCTTGTTTTTTGATATGACTTTTCTACTTCTGCACAATTTCTAAAAAATCTACTTGCTACATAATAGAATCCTACAAACATGCCAGATAGTAAAGTTAAATGATGTTGTTCTAAACCACTTAACAAACCACATGACATCATCCATTTAAAAATATAAGAAATCTTTTCATATTTCTTTACATTATCTGTTTCATGTTCACTAATATTAAAAATCAGTTGGTATAGTAATAGTGTAGAAATATCCCCTATCGCATTTAAATATGCCTCATCTAAAAAATGCATATATGCAAGTCCACCCCATAATAAGGCAACGCCAACACGAATCTTCAGAGAATCTGAGTTTCTTTTTTTCGTTTGCATTTCTTTCACTTTAACATCTAATGTACTATTCTTCCAAATATAGGAAAAGGAATTTAATTCATGGGTATCATAACATGTTGTATCAGTGAGACTACCATTGATAATAGAGAGGAAGTTTTCCATCTCTTGCTCGGTTAATTCTGGATAATCTTTTGTATCTGACATACTATTTAAAATGAAATGTTCTAGTTCACTGACTTCTTTTTCTGATGGTTCTTGTATATTAAATGAAAATTGTAGCAATGCATTTAAAACATCTTGATATTGCGTTAATGCGTAATATTTCTCAACAAAATCAAAACAACTCAAAGGCTCGTCCTGTCCTGTTTCTTTTGCTAATACGTCATGGTATGTTGCAAATGCGTTTTCAATCTCTTCATCTGTCATAGAAAGATATGGAGCTAACATACCAATATCATTCATATGAATTAAAAAAGAAGCCATTTCTGCATCTGTAAATGTTGCGCTATTTTTTTCATTTCCCATAGTATATCCCTCTTTCGTCATTTATTATATCACGCATTGTATAAAAAGAAAAATGCCTAGTCGGCATCTTCGATTAAAATAACATCTTCAATCTCATGTTCACTTGGCATATGATTTAACATAGCTTGACGAATTTTCTCATGATAGAATGGAATTTTAGAAAAACGTTCGATGGTAATCCACGCTAGACTTGGATCTATCATAGAATCATTGGTTTTTACTACATATACATATTCTAATGGCTTTGTATTTACGTCGTATACTCTACCTCTTCTAACTTGGATATGCAATCCGTATTTCATTAAAAAATTACGCACTAATGCATCTTTCAAAAATTCATCTTGAATGACAATTCCTCCTGGTAATTGATATTGATCTTTTACTTTTTCTAATAAGATTTTATTATCTTTGATGATGATACCTCTTACATACATTTTATCATACATACGTCTCACCTATTATAGTGTATGTTCTTACTTTTCATTTTTTGACAAGATTGATATAATAAATATTGAGGTGTTTTCATGTTTGGAATTACAGAAGCAGTCATGAGCGAAATTGAAATTAAAAAGTCTCGTTTTATAACGCATTTGATTCCTATTACAGATGAGAAAGATGCGAAAGAAAAAATAGAACAAATGAGAAAGGAATATCCCGGTGCGACACATTATTGTTATGCCTATATTTTATTCAATGAGAAGAAGTGTAGTGATGATGGAGAGCCTGCTAAAACAGCGGGACAACCGATTTTAAATGTGTTAGAAAAGCAACATTTACACTATGTACTTGCTTTAGTAATTCGTTATTTTGGTGGTATTAAATTAGGAGCTGGTGGTCTAGTACGTGCTTATTCTAATGCGACAATTGATTGTATAAAACAAGCAACTATAAAACCTCTTTTATTAAAACAACACATCCAAGTGAGCTTTCCTTATGACTTAGAACAGACAATTTTGAAACAGTATCCTAACTTTGAAATCACGCATAAAACTTATTTAGAACAAATTACTTATGAAGGATATATCGATGAAGAAGATATCAAATCTCTCTCATTACTATCTAAAGTTCAAGTACAACAATTTGAAACAAGTTATCGCATCCAAAAAGGATGGCATTAGCGCCATTCTTTTCTTTTTTGTTTTGGAGTTACTAATTGTTGAAGAATATGTTCACGACAGTTGTATAACATTTCTTTTTCATGTCCTATTTCAGTGATAGATTTTTTTCTTGGTTTTGTATTTTCAATCATGATATATACATGTTCCATCATCCATAAATCATCTGGGTCTAATAGATCTGTATCGATTCGTTTCATTTCTCTCATAACGAGTTCAGGGTATTGAAAGATGGTTGTAATCATATGTATTTCTTCTTCTGTTAGTTCATTTTGAAAATGCCATGCTTCTAGTATTTGATCTAATGAACAAGAAGGAAAGCCCTCAATTGCTCCATATACTGTTCCTGTTGTATTCAGTAATTCTCCATTTCCTAAATTTCTAATCTTATCTTGATCATGCATACCAACTAATGGTGTAATCGCTCCTTGATTGTTTTTAATTCCTAAATAAATATGTTCCCTTTTTATCATAAATAACTCCTTTCTGAGCACAAAAAAGTAGTATGTATCTATACACACTACTTACTACTTATAACATCATACAAACAACAAACTACTTATTTTGATTAATTTGATTCATTACTTCTTCAGCAAAGTTTTCTTCACGTTTTTCCATTCCTTCTCCAACTTCAAAACGAATCATTTTTACAATTGTACCACCATTGTTTTTTACATATTGTGATACTGTCACATCTCCATCTTTTACGAATGGTTGTTCAGCTAAACAAATTTCTTTATAGAATTTTTGAATTCTTCCTTGTACCATTTTTTCAGCAATTTCTTTTGGTTTTCCTTCATTCATTGCTTGTTCTGTTAATACTTCTTTTTCATGATTTACAACTTCTTCTGGTACTTCTTCTTTTGTAACATATTGTGGTCTCATTGCAGCTGCATGCATAGCAACGTCACGTGCTACTTCATCTGTTGCTCCATCAACAACTGTAAGTACTGCAATCTTACCTCCCATATGAATATATGCACCAAAATGTTCTGAATCTTTCTTTTCAACTTTTGCAAAACGACGGAAACTTAATTTTTCTCCAATCTTTGCGATTTTAGCAACTAGTAAATCATTTAATCCATCTTCATTTAATACTGCTTCTACTTCTTTCGCATCTGTTTTTAAAACAGTATTTAAGATAGCATCTACTAATTCTTTAAATTCTGGGTTCTTTGCAACGAAATCTGTTTCAGAATTTACTTCTACGATAGCAGCTTTATTACCATCGATTTTAATTTCTGCAAGTCCTTCTGCAGCGATACGATCTGCTTTCTTGGCAGCTTTTGAAATACCTTTTTCTCTTAACCAGTCAATAGAAGCTTGCATATCTCCATTATTTGCTTCTAATGCTTTTTTACAATCTAGCATTCCAGCTCCCGTTTTTTCTCTTAATTCTTTTACGGCACTAGCACTTACCATAATATTTCCTCCTCTTTACAAAAGTTAGATGATAAAAATCATCTAACGCATTTTATTTTAAAGCATCAATTAATTCTGCTTTTTTCATTGTTGAGTATCCTTTAATATCTTTTTCTTTTGCTAATTCACGAAGTTGACTTACAGTCATTTTTGTTAAGTCAGTATCAGTATTGGCTTTTTCTTCTTTTTTTGTTTCTTTTACTTCAACTTTCTTTTCTTCTTTCTTTACTTCTTTAGCAACTTCTTTATTTTTTTCTTCTTTTACGTTAGAATTTATTTCTTTATTTTCTTTTGCTTTCTTATCAAATGGTTTTTTGAAATTACGTTTTTCAAATCTCTTTGGTTCTTTACGTTTTACACTATCTACAGCACGAGCCATGATTTCACTTGCTTGTGATTTATCATCAGCTTTCACATATTCGTTCATTTTTCCACCATTTGCTTCACAAACAGCATTTGCCATAACACCAGTAATTAAACGTACTGCACGAATTGCATCGTCATTTCCTGGAATTACATAATCAACATCATCTGGATCACAATTTGTATCTACAATTCCGAATACTGGAATTCCAAGAATTCTAGCTTCATGGATTGCATTTGCTTCCTTAGATGGATCTACAATATATAATGCATCTGGTAATTTGTACATATCACGAATACCACATAATAATTTATTTAACTTATCGTATTCTTTCTTTAATCCGATAACTTCTTTCTTAGGTAATACATCAAATGTACCATCTTTTTCCATTTTTTCGATTTCTTCTAAACGTTTTACTCTTTTACGAATTGTTCTGAAGTTTGTTAAAGTTCCTCCTAACCATCTTTCTGTTACATAGTAACTATTAGAACGGATAGCTTCTTCTTTAATTGCTTCTTGTGCTTGTTTTCTAGTTCCAACAAATAAAACCTTTCCACCATTATCAGCAATTTTCTTTAGAGCTGCATAAGCTTCTTCAATCTTTTGTGCAGTTTTCTCTAAATCGATAATATAAATATCATCTCTTGAAGTATAAATATACTCCTTCATTTTTGGATTCCAACGTTTTGTTTGATGTCCAAAGTGAACACCAGCTTCAAGTAAATAACTCATTGACACAACTGTCATCTTTTCATTCCTCCTTTTGTTAAGCCTCCATTGTTTCAAAACGACACCACCTTTTGGCACTAGGCATCGAAATTCACAATGTGTGTAATAAAAAAGCCATAACTAATATACCACAAATTACTTTGTAATAGCAAGCATTATTATCAAATATATTTATTTATAATGACTTATCTGTAACTGTTTCTCTTTGACAGGAGCAACTAGCGTAAATATTTGCTCTCCTACTTGAAATGTATAATCAGAAGTGAGAGAAATATCTGTTTCCGTATTTAGTAGATAGGCTGTCTGTCCCATTCTAAATAAGTATAAACCTTCTTTAATACGATGCATATAAATAGACAATTCACACTCCAAATCACTTGCGATAATATCTAAATGATGATATTGAGCTTGAAAATAATAATGTTTTTGATTTTCCTGTTCCATAATTTTCTCCTTTCGCTGCATTAAAAATATGCATCAAAAAAAGAAATATGATTATTTCTTTTTATAACATTTCTGACAATTTATTTCTAATTTTCGTACTAACAGCACTCATATCTGCTTTACCCTTTAATTTTGGTGTTACTTCTTTCATAATGCGTCCCATATCTTTCATGCTTTCTGGGTTTACAGTTGTGAATGCTTGTTCGATAATTTGATCTACTTCTTCCTCACTTAATTGTTCTGGCATATATTCTTCTAGGATTTTAATTTCCGCATTTGTCTGATCAATTAAATCTTGACGATTTCCTTTTTCAAATTCGACAATAGATTCTTTTCTTGTTTTAATTTGTTTTGCGATAATACCGATGACATCTTCATCAGTTAATTCTTCCTTTTTATTAATTTCTTCTAACTGCATCGCACCTTTTACCATACGTAATACAGTTAATTTTTCTTTATCCTTTTCCTTCATTGCCGTTACAATATCTTTTAAAATACGTTCTTTCACAAATATTCCTCCATTCACAAAAGAAGCCTTGCGGCTTCTGATTAGTTGTAACTTCTTTCCCTACGTTCCTTTTTACGACTATTTTTTCTAGCCTCTTCTTTACGAATTCTTCTTTTTACTCCAGGTTTTAAATATCCTTCCTGACGTTCACGCACTTTTTTAAGGGAGCCGTTTTTAATGCCTCTTTGTTTCATCATTCTCAAAGCACTATCAAGTCCATCTTTTCTCACAACTACTCTTTCCATGACATTTCCCTCCCTTCTTTTGCTAGAGCTATTATACCATGTTTATCCCCTATTTTCAACAAAAAAGATAAGAAATATAAGAAATTTGTCAAATAATCACATCACTTATAAGTACATATATTTCCATCAATCAATCTACGAAGCGAAGAACCGAGACTACGACCCAGTTCTAATAGAATTGTAATACCCTTTACCATGGAAGATAACATCGAACCACTGATATCTCCTCCATATATACTTTTTAACTCTTTTTGTGATAGGTTCATTCACATGCCTTGGGATGAACAAAAGCATCTATTACACCGATTAAAAACGATATAGCACCGCCAATTCCTAATATAATACCAAGATGAATTTCTCCTCCATATACTTGTTTTAATTCTTCTGTTTCTAGTTTCCTCAAGTCATCACACTCCTTATCCAATTCTGCCATTGGTGATATTTTGATTGTTTCTTTGTTATCTCATATAATACATAATTATTTTTATAGTTTTTCTCTTTTGTTAAATCGACTTTCAGTGTAACCAAATAAATACTCTGTCCATCCATTTGTTGCATTTCTTTCTCAGATATATATACAACTTTACATCGTCGACGACCACAATTCCATGTTTGAATCGTATTTAATTCTTCTTTTGTTAAATAGGTTTGTAAATGATTCTTTTGACTGACTACCCCATAAATCATCTTTTTCTTTGTCGTTGGTATCCATAAAAATAAAATACCAAATATAAACAAGATAATACCTGTTATTATTAATAATATATTGGCATTTCGATTTAAGGTTTGTTCTGTTGTCCATACTGTCTGCATTCTTTTTCCTCCATAATTTGTTTGTCTTGAAACACCAGATGACGACCAAACAAATCACGATTATTCAAACGATGTGAAACGATAATAATGGTCTTTTGAAAAAACGTATAAAATAAATTTTTCATAATCTGACGTTCTAGTGATACATCCATTTCACTAAAACCTTCGTCGATTAATAATACTTCAAATGGTTGTAATAGAAGACGCGCTAAAACGATTCGCTGTCTTTCTCCACCCGATAAATTATAACCGTGGTTAGTAATCATTTGTTGTAATCCTAAAGGATGTTTTTTAATTAATATATCCACACAAGTACATCTCAGTATGCGCACTAGCATCTCTTTTTCAACAGAACGTCCCAAAGTAATATTTTCAAATAGAGTACCGTGAAATAAACTCTCTTCCTGTGTTAATAAAACCATTCGTGAACGTAATTGTTCTTTTTGATAATCACATAAATCCAATTGATTTAAAAAGACTTGGTTTCTCATAATTTCTAAACGACCACTGATACACTTTAGAAATGTACTTTTGCCACTACCACTATCTCCTGTTAATATAATTTTCTCTCCTTGATATATGTTTAGAAATATATTTTGAAAGACATATTGATCATTGTAATAATCATATGTGAAATTTTGACAGGAAAGTTGTTGGAAAGAAAAGTCAGAAAATAATGATTCCTTTTTTTGAATCATAAAATAAGGACTTAGACGTTCGTAATAAAACTTTACTTTCATCCCAATATCACTGATATGTGAAGTATTTTGTAACACTGGAACAATAGATTGCCAAACTGTAATAAACAAAATAAAATTTCCCATCGTGATCTTATCAGTACTAGCCATACTACTAAAATATAAAAATAAATATAAATGGAAAACAGTAAATAACATCTGATAAAATAATTCCATTCGTTTATGACAGTGGAAATACGTAAACATTGTCTTATTAAAATGGAATAGTTTCTGTTGATATTTCTTAATAAATTGAGATTCTAATTGAGCGGTTGCGATAAAAGACCGATTCTCCATACTCTCTAAAAATAAAGTATGACTGGCATTGATTTCTTGACGACATTGTTTTTCAATGTGTTGTAATCGTTTCGCAATCCATAAATAATAACAAATCGTAAATAGAAAAAAAGGAAGTAAAAAGAAAGAGAAACGAATTTGTATCAAACACAAACAAGAAAATAATAAGAAGGCAAGCATAAAGTCAAAGAAAAGAAATTGTATGAATTGGAATAAAGATGCAACCCATACATACAACTCTTCTCTTTTTTCAACTAAGAAGGAAGGCTGACTCTGATACTGACTTTCTCTTTGATCTTTTAAAATTGTCTGATACAAATAAGTATCTAGGAGAGTCTGAAGTTTCATTTGCATAGAAAACAAATATTTTTGGGTAAAATAAGTATAACAATTCCGTAGACTATACAATATCAAAAAGATAAAAAATAAAAGATAAAAATAATTTTGTGGTTTTTTCAATGCCACACCATTCATAAAGTATTTTGCCATAAATGAAACTGCGATTTGTAATATTAAAAATATGAATATTAAGAGAAATCCTAAAAGAATTGTTTTTTTGTTTCGCAGAATAAACGAGCGTAATAAATGATTGAATGTTTGACTTTTCTCATAGGCGACGATTCCTGTTGGAATCATATGAATCATAATTCCTGTAAATTGACTTTGAAATTGTTTCCAAGATAGAACGCGGATTCCTTCTTTCGGATCTCCAATCCATATTTTTTCTTTTTTGGAGACAATACGATAAACAATTACATAGTGATTTTCTAATGCTTCATTTTTCATTAAAGCAATACTTGGCAAAATAAATTTACCTTCTACCCAATGTTTCCAATCATAGCGTTTTCCCTCTGCATAAAAACCATGTTCATTCAAAAAGGTAATCATATCATAAGCACTGGTCCCATGACTTGTTAAATGCAGTTGTTCTTTTAATTTGGGATAATCATAATCACCGTGGTAATAAAGTAAAATACTCTTAATACAAGCTGGTCCACAATCATTTCTTTCTTCTTGAATATAACAAGGAAATTTTCGCATATTTCATCCTCTCCTACTTTTTACTTACTAGGTCGGGATGATGATTTCCTGCAAAAAAAAGAAAAAGATTTAATTTTCTTTTTCATATATGTGTAACCATTTTGATCCATAGCGTTTTTCTTTTAATAATTTCAACGAAGTTTCTATTTTTTCTTCATTATCTGTTTCACAGACAACTTTTACACCTGGTTTTAATAAACCATATGTTTCTAGCTCTTCTAAAATCTGTGTCATGAAGTGATATTTATATGGAGGATCTAAAAATATCACTTGAAACTCTATATTACGTTCTTTAAAATAACGTAGGGCTGCTAAATAATCTTTTTTTAATACAACTGCTTCTTCTGTAATTTTTAAAGTACGTAAATTTTTTTCAATCGTCTGAATACAAATTTGATTAAAATCTACAAAGTATACTTTTTTAGCTCCATTACTAATCGCTTCAATTCCTAAGTTTCCAGAACCACTAAACAAATCCAGGCAACAAGAACCAGGAATATCATTCTGTAACATCGCAAACATAGATTCTTTGACGCGATCCATCGTCGGTCTTGTTCCAGCAATCTTATGTCCATCTAAAAATCTTCCTTTATATTTTCCACTAATGACTCTCATCGTATCATCTCAATTCCGTTGTTATTATAACACTTTTGGGTCAGGGGGTGCAAATACTATGGTTGCATCGTAGAGAGAACTGATTCTAAAAACTCAACTGTTTCAATTGCTTTTTCAATACGATCACTGGTTCTTAATTTATAAAAAGAACGGACTTCTTCTAAAAAAATTCTTAATTTTTCTGGATTGCGATTTAATTCTTTATACCAATAAGAATGACTTCTTAAATAGGTAATATATTGTTCATTACTCTTTAATGTAAACTGTGTTTCTAATGACATATTAATCCTCAAAGTGCTTATAAATTGGACGTGGTTTATAAGCTGGTTTTACTTCTTCTTTTGGTGCTTTACTTCCCAGTTCTTGTAATAGTCCCACTACTCTTTGCAAACTAGAAACACCATTTTGAACTGTATTTAAATCAATTCCTTTTAATAACGAAGCCATTCCAAGCAACCCCTCTGTCATATTTTTAGAATCACTTGCAGTCGCACTAGTAGTAACAGTTGGTTCTTTTTTTAAATAAGAACTCCAAGCACTCTCCTCTTCTCCATATAAGTCATATAGTTCATAAAACTTCTGCCAGTCCATTTCACCAGTACGAACATATTTAATTAAGCTAGGATTTTTTCTCACAAACGTTTTAAATGCATCTACTTTTGTCACAAGCATCACCTATAATTCAATATATGTAAAAAAAAGGAGAATTATCTCCTTTTCTCATCAATTTCTTTTTTAATATTTTGAACAAACTCTTCTAATTTTATTTTTTGTTCTTCTTTTTGACCAAATTTACGAACATTGACAGTCTCTGTCTCTTTTTCTTGATCTCCTAATACTAAATTATATGGAATTTTACGAAGTTGTGACTCTCTCATACGATAGCCTAACTTTTCATCACGACTATCAATTTCAACACGTACTCCAATTTGTTCTAATGCTTCTTTTACTTTTTCGGCATATTCTAAGTGATATTCACTATTTACTGGAATAATGTTTACTTGTACAGGAGCTAACCAAGTTGGGAAATGACCAGCAAAGTGTTCTGTAATAATTCCAATAAATCTTTCAATAGATCCAAAGATAACACGGTGTAACATAATTGGACGTTTTTTACTTCCATCTTTATCGACATAAGTAATATCAAAACGTTCTGGTAAATTCATATCTAATTGAATCGTTCCACATTGCCATACACGTCCTAGAGAATCTTTGACATGGAAATCTAATTTTGGTCCATAGAAAGCACCATCTCCAGGATTTACTTTACATGTTTTACCTGCATGTTCACAAGCTTTGGCAAGTGCTTCTTCCGCTTTATTCCAAACCTCAATAGAACCGATATATTTTTCTTCTGGACGAGTTGATAATTCGATTTCATAAGATAATCCAAAGATATTATAAACACGGTCAATAAAGGCAATTAAACGGATAATTTCTTCCTCTAATTGATCTTCTGTTAAAAATATATGAGCATCATCTTGAGTAAAAGTACGAACACGGAAAAGACCATTTAAAGCTCCACTTGCTTCATGTCTATGAACTTGACCTAGTTCTCCTAAACGAAGTGGGAAATCACGATAAGAATGTAATCCATTCTTATAAACAAGTAATCCACCTGGACAGTTCATCGGTTTAATTGCAAACTCTTTCTCATCAATTTTAGAAGTATACATATTATCTTGATAGTTTGCCCAGTGTCCTGAAATTTCCCATAGATCACGATTTAACATAATTGGTGTTTTAATAAATAAGTATCCTTCTTTTTTATGTTCTTCATACCAGAAATCCTCTAACGTTTTTCTTAAAGTCATACCATTTGGTAACCAGAAAGGAAATCCTGGACCATATTCACTAAACATAAAAAGTCCTAATTCTTTTCCAATTTTCTTATGATCTCTCTTCTTAGCTTCTTCTAAGAATTCTAAATGTTCTTCTAACTGTTCTGGAGTTTCAAAACATACTCCATAAACACGTTGTAACATCTTATTTTTAGAATCACCTTTATAGTAAGCACCACTTACTTTTAATAATTTAAAGTTCTTACATTTTTTCGTAGATTCGACATGTGGTCCTCTACATAAATCGATAAAATCATCTTGTTTATAGGCACTGATTACTTCTCCATCAGGCATATTTTCAATCAAATCAATCTTATATGGATCATCGTGAAACATGTCTAATGCTTCTTCTTTAGAAAGTTCTACACGTGAAATTCTCTTATCACTTTTCGCAATCTTTTTCATTTCTTTTGTAATTTTATCTAAATCATCTTCTGATAATTTTGTATCGCCAAGATCCATATCATAGTAGAATCCTTCATCGATTACAGGTCCTACCCAAAACTTTGCATTTGGATATAATCTTTTTACTGCATGTGCGAGTAAATGAGCACATGAGTGATTTAAAACACTTAATTTTTCATTTGATTTAATATTATTCATATTTTCTCCTTCTTTCTAATAAAAAAACGCTACCTGAAAACCAGGAGCGTGTATACGCGGTACCATCCTTATTTGTACTTAATTAGATAACGGCATAGACCGGAATTCTCTTTCGAGTTCAGCTCATAGGTAGTAATATTTTAATTCTTTTACAGGTTCTCACCATTCCCTGCTCTCTTTCAAAAGTAATTTAAAATATCATGTCCTAATCATTGCTTTTGATACTAACATCATATACCTTTTTTTATATTTTGTCAATGATGATGGCCTAACATCACACTAATCATTAAAATAACAACCCCTACTAATACACCTAGTACAGTTCCTTTTTCTTTTTGATGTTCTACTAAATGAGGGAACAATTCAAAAATTACAATATAAGAAACCATTCCAGTTGTAATTGCTAGTAATATACCTAGTACAAATTCATTCATAATACTACTCATAAAGAACATCATAAGTCCACCAACAAACGTAGAAATAGAAGTTAATAAAATCATAAATAAGGTTGTCTTCCATTTCTTATCAGATGTATAAAACGCAGAAGTTAATACCATTCCCATAGGAATATTATGAAGACCTACTCCAATACACATTAAAATTCCTAATTCTAAAGAACTCATAACACTCGTATAAATTGCCATCCCCTCAATCATATTATGGACAATTAATGCGATACTAGACACAATTCCAATGTGTGTTAAATTTTCTTCATCGACTTCTTTTTTCTCATCAGCATGATGATCAGGAATAAAAAAGTCTAAAAATTTTAATACACAAATACCAACGGCAATAAAAAAGATTAAATAACAAATCGTAATCATTTCGTTTTGTCCATCACTTAGATGCTCAAAACTCTCTGGTAATAATTCCAATAATACCAATGATGTCATGACACCAAAGGCCATACTAATTGAAAAATTCATCACACGATGATTATTTTTCGTTGTCATGACAATAAAATATCCAATTAATATAAATACTCCTACAATAAAAGTAGCTCCTAAAGCCCATGCTACACTCATAGTCATCCCTCTTTTGCATACATTCCATTTTAACATACTTTTACATTGATTTCAATCTCACAAAAAAGATTAGTCAATTTTGACTAATCTTACGATTCTGGAACTATTTCCTCTGGTAAATCTGGTTCAGGATCTGGAGAAATAGTAGACTCTGGTTCCTCAGGTGGTGTTGGTTCTTCAGGTTCTTCTGGTTCTACTGATGGTTTTGGCTCAGTTGACGGTGTTGGTTTGGTTGTTGTTTTCTCATCATCCTCAGTTTCTTTTTTTGTTGTGGTTGATCCTGTATTAATAGTTAATGTTTTTACAAATTCTAAATCAGCTCCATATGGGACAGATTGACTTACTACTCTAGAACCATTTCCATTTACAATAATACGAATACCATGACTGCTTCCATAACTTTGTACATAAGAGACACTATCTCCGGTAAAATCTGGAAGTAATGTTAAATTGGTTGATCCTTTTGACATCTTACCAATAATATTCTCTTCGTATGGAACACTTGCATCAAATGAGAATGTCTTTGCCATTTTTGGACTAATCATTCCAAGATTTACTTTCATTGCTTCAATGACTGCATCTAAACTTTCTTGATATGGAACAAAGTTATAAAGTCTCATTCTAGTTCCTTGACCATTAATAGTACTGTAATCATAGATACTTGCATCTGCTCCACTAATATATAAATGTTGCATGCTAAGTACATCTTCTACAGCCATATCTTTTGTTCTTGTTAATACGTCTTTTCCGATATTATAAAGTGATAAGATTTCACTCGTTGTCATATTTGTTGCCATATTATTACCAACTGTATCTAATATCTTGTAGACTGTATCTAAACTTCTTACATCTTTTAATTTATTTAACATAGCTTTAACTACTAATTGTTGGTTTTGACCACGAACAAAGTCATCAAATCCGGCACTCTTACGGTGTCTAGCCCAAGCAAGAGCTTGTTCTCCATTTAAATGTTGATATCCAGCATCTACACAAATCGTATTTTCTCCCCATGCACGATCACTATTTTGTTCACAGAAACCAATTGGTACTTCAGCATCAATTCCTCCTAGAGCATCTACTAATTGAACTGCTCCTTTAAAATTGATTTTGACATAATAATCAATTGGAATTCCTGTAAATCCAGTGATTGTATCCATCATACATTGTTCACCTTGCCATGCTGCATGAGTAATTTTATTTTTACGTTTTCCATTAAAGCATGCGATTGGTACATATGTATCACGAGGAATACTTAAGATAGTAGAGTTCAATGTATTTGGATTAAATGTAATTAACATTAATGAATCTCCATTAAAACTACTACTCTGTGTTAAATCGTTCGTATCACTATCAATTCCCATTAATAAAATGGTAAATGGTTCTTTTAATGACTTACCAGCGCTTACTTCTTGTTTTACTGATTTCTTTTGCGTATATATTACTTTTGTATCTTCAGCAATATTTTTATATGCTTCAATCGATGTAAACATAGATTGATATCCTGAAGGTAAGAATACATACTCTATTTCTTCATCATATAAATCAGCTAATAAATCTGTATAGTTATCATAATATTTTACTTTGTTTTTTAAATTCTTATCTTCAATAATTTGCTTTGGAATTTGATATCCATCTACTGATTTTTTATCTTTAATCATTCCTAATTCTTTACTACTACTAATATCATTAATACTTGTTGCTTTATTAGAACTTAATGTAACAATACTAGCAGAATAAGTTGTTTCACGTTCAGTTAAGTTACCTACTTTGCCAATGGCTTTAATAATATTTCCTCCGACAAAAATCAATAAGGCACTATAGGCTAGTGATAAAACAATATCTACAATAAAACGAACTTTCTTTTTCTGACGAGCTGTTTTACGTAAATGGAAAAAGAAAAATATCATTAATCCAATTAATACAATTCCAACAACATATCTTAAAAATGTTTCAATAGATCCTAATAATGTGAGCGAATAAAGAAAATATCCTGTCGCTCCTATATTTAATACGAGTAAGATAATAATTCCAATCATCCAACTTGTTTTTATTTTTGTTCTTTCTTTTGCCTTTTGCTTTTCTCTCATGATTTAGCCTCCTAAGGTACTACAACATTATATCGTAAATTTTGAAATAGGACAAGTTGGCAACTATAAATTTTTTGTTTTTGTCACATACTTTTCACTTTTTGTTTTTTATTTTAACAAAATATTATGATAGACTTCATCCAAAGTAGATTCCATAATATACTGCGTATTATCTTCTTCTATTTCATTGATAGGTTCTTGTTCTTGGAAGCCTAATTTTTTATACAGTGTAATGGCAGGAATATTATCCTTATCTACAGATAGAGAGAACGGTAGTGTACAACCTTGTTTTAAATAATACTCACAACCTGCTTTTAATAATCTTTGGCCTACCCCTCGCCTACGATACTGAGATAAAACCACTAAATTGATAACATATACACTGCCATTACGACGACGAGAATGAGGGTTGAAAGTAATATGACCAATCACTTTGTGATGATTGATACAAACAAAACGATCAAAATTATTATTTTCACACCATAATTCTTTTAATTGTTCAACAGAATAAGGATCTCCTCCACTATTTTCAACCTCGACAATTTGTTGAAACAATGCTTCAGTCATATCATCTTTTGATACTTTACAAACAACAAATTCATCCTTCATATTCCATCACCTTAAACACATTATACAATAAAACATAAAAAATGTATTGTGAATATACCATGTTCTATTTGATCTTTTCTTTTTAAGAAACCATCCAAATATACGATAAACAAAAAAAGAAAATCTAATCAAAGACTTTCTTTATATTCAATGGAGGGCCCGACCGGATTTGAACCAGCGATCAGGGAGTTGCAGTCCCGTGCCTTACCACTTGGCTACGAGCCCATTTAAAACGACAACTTGATTATACCAAATATTTATTAGTAGTGCAATAGTTCACCTATGATATTTTATGTTTTTATTAGAAATTAGATACAAAAAAATAGAGGAATATCCTCTATTTTGCAATCACATCACAGATTAAATTAGAAATCTCTGTTGGGTTATCTATTGGTAATCCCGCAACCATCTTGGCTTCACTATATAGTATTTTGGTATACTTATTAAACGTATCTTTATCAGTTTGATAAAGCTCTTTTAATTTGTTAGCAATTGGATGTTTCTCATTAATTTCTAATATTGTTTCTGCTTTCATATTTGGTGTATTTGGCATTGCTTCAAATACTTTCTGCATCTCAATTGAAATATCACCAACACTTGTTAAACATACTGGATGTGTTTTTAATTTATTCGTAAAACGAACTTCTTTCACTTCTGGAATTACTTCTTGCATCTCTTTTAATAAATCGGTATTTTCTTCGTTAATCTTCTTAGTATTTTCTTTTTCTTCTTCCGTTTCAAGATCTAAATCATCTTTTTCAATATTGACAAATGTCTTGTTGTCATATTCATAAATAGCTGATAAAACAAATTCATCAATATAATCTGTTAAATACAAGATATCATAGTCTTTTTCTTTAATTTGTTCTACTTGTGGTAACGTATCTATTTTCTCAACTGAAGTACCTGCTGCATAATAGATTTTATCTTGTTCTTCTTTCATCTTCTCTACGTATTCTTTTAATGTAATCAATTTTTCACGTTTAGAAGAATAGAACATAATTAAATCTTGTAATTTATCTTTATTCATACCATAGTTATCATACACACCATATTTTAACTGCATTCCAAATGTCTGAAAGAAAGATTCATAAGTCTCTCTATCTTCTTTTAACATCATCTCTAATTCTTTACGAATTTTAGATTCAATATTTTTGGCAATTAAATTTAAACTCTTTGATTTTTGTAACATCTCTCTAGAAATATTTAAAGATAAATCTTCTGTATCTACTACCCCTTTTACAAAACTAAAGTAATCAGGTAATAAGTCAGAACACTTTTCCATAATCAATACGCCACTAGCATATAAACTAAGTCCTTTTTCATAGTCTTTTGTATAATAATCATATGGAGCATGACTTGGAATAAATAATAATCCCTTATAAGAACATAATCCCTCTACAGAAGTAGAAATCACTTTTAATGGTTTATCAAAATCATTAAACTTATCCATGTAAAAATGGTTATAATCTTCTTCAGTTACATCTTTTTTATTTCTCTTCCAAAGAGGAATCATACTATTGATTGTTTCAATCTCTTCCTTATCTTCATATTCATTTTTCTCTTTATCTTTTAATACTTGTTTTGTTACTTTCATTTTAATTGGATAACGAATATAATCGGAGTATTTCTTAATTAATTCTCTTAATTCGTATTCTTCTAAATACTGACTATATGTATCATCATCGGTATCTTCTTTCATATGAAGTGTAATTTTGGTACCATTATTTTCTTTCTCACAAGTTTCAATTTGATATCCTTCTACTCCACTAGAAGTCCAACGATAGGCATCTTCACTATCAATTGATTTTGTTTCTACTTCGATCTTATCACTAACCATAAATGCAGAATAGAAACCAACACCAAACTGTCCAATAATATCAATTTTATCTTCTTTTGATAAATTTTCTTTAAATTTTAAAGAACCGCTTTGAGCAATGGTACCTAAATTCTTGTCTAACTCTGCTTCTGTCATTCCGATTCCAGAATCTTCAATAGTAAGTAATCTCTTTTCCTTATCGTAATCGATATGAATTTCTAACTTGTCTTTATCGATTTTGATATTCTTATCCGTAAGCGCACGATAAGTAAGTTTATCCATCGCATCACTAGCATTTGAAATCAACTCTCTTAAAAATATATCTTTATTGGTATAAATTGAATGAATCATTAAATCAAGTAATCGCTTTGATTCTGATTTAAATGCTTTTTTCTTCATGATATCATCTCCATCTTTCTTACATAAACGTTATAACACCTTTTTTAGCAGTTGTCAAGAAAGAGTGCTAACGGAACTTAAAATGATTTTGTTCTATTATTTTAATAGATACATATAGTGTATTAGTAAAGTCCAGGAGGGATAAAATGATTAATAAAAAAAGTATTTGGTTTTTAACACTATTTAGTTTAATTTTAGTATTAAGTATTTATTACATCACCATGCCAAGTGAATTACTGTTAGGAAATAGTATAGAAAATTCTAAAACAGAAGAAAAAGAAACAACAAATAAAAAGGAAGAAACAAAAGTAACCATGAAAGAAAGTGATTTACTTACATCTCTTCGTGTGGAAGCAAATGATGAGATGGTAAAAGAAATGGATGAATTAAAAGCAGTACTTACGAGTAAGGATGCGACTAGTGAGGAAAAGAATGATGCTTTTGAGAGAATGAAAGAATTAAACTCTGTCAGAGGAAAAGAAGAGACAATTGAGAAGAAATTAAAAGAAGAATTCAAATTAAATAGCTTTGTGAAAATTGATGGTGATCAGATTCGTGTCGTAGTCAATACGGAAGAATTAGATAAGAAAACAGCAAATAATATTATGCGTAGTGTACAATCTAATTTTGATGAAAAGATGTATATCTCTGTCAAATTTCAAAAATAAAAGACAATTTGTCTTTTTTTGTACCTTTTTCTCATTTACTTAGATAAATGACACGCACTGTTTTATTCTTTTTACATAAAATACTATGAAGAAATAATTTCCACCCCAAGTATGGAAGTGAGGTATTATGAAAAAGAGTATTCTAACCAAACGAGAGAAAGAAGTATTTGATCTTTTAATTCAAAATAATTCAACACAAGATATCGCAAACAAATTGGGGATTAGCGAAAAAACAGTCCGCAATCATATTTCTAATGTGATGCAGAAATTAGGCGTAAAAGGAAGAGCAAGTGCTATTGTTGAACTATTAAAGCTTGGCGAAATAACTGTTTAAAAAATCGCATGAAATAGCGATTTTTTTCATATACTTCTATCAGAGGTGGACTATGTTAAAGAAAATAATTACAAAAAAAATTCTCGTGAGTAGTCTTTGTTTATTTGCCCTATTTTTAATTTATATGATACCAAAAGATACTGTCTATACTTTAAAAGAAGTAAAACAAGAAGTAAATTATGTAACCCAAAACGAAAATTTAAAAACAGTTTTTTTAATGGATCAAGATGGAATGTTAGGAAAAACAGAATATGTGAGTAATGTATTGGATGAGAATGACATTAATAGACAAGTTACAGATGCGATTTCTGTATTGATTAAAGATGGTGTCAATGAAAGTAAAGTACCAAATGGCTTTCAAGCAATAATTCCTAGTGATACAAAAATTATCAGTAGTTCTTTTGAGAATGGTGTCTATAAAATTAATTTTTCGAGTGAATTATTAGATGTCAAAACGGATATGGAAGAGAAAATTATCGAAGCCATTGTCTTTACAGCAACAAGTAATAAGAACGTAAAACAAGTGATTATTTATATCGATGGTGATACCCTCACCTATTTACCAAAATCTAAAACTTATATTCCTGCTACATTAGATCGTAATTTTGGTATTAATAAAACATTTGAAATTACAAATACTGATAATATTCAAAGTGTCATTGTATATTTCTTAAAAGAATATAACCAAGAACAATACTATGTACCTGTTACAAAATATGTGAATGACGATAGAGAAAAAGTAAAAATTATTATCGATGAATTATCTAGTAGTCAAGTATATCATAGTAATTTAATGAGTTATTTAGATAGTAATACAAAATTAGAAGCAGCTAATATCGAAGACGATACTTTAACATTACAATTCGATCAAAATATATTAACTCATTTAGAAGAAGAACCTATTTTAGAAGAAGTCATCTATACAATTGCCCTATCGATTCAAGATAACTATGATGTCAGTCAAGTTTCATTTGAAGTAGGAAATGAGGAAATTTGTAAAACTGTTTTAAAAACCCTTGATTAATAAGATATCCTGTAGTATAATTGTCTTGTTGTGAAACAAGACGTCTCAGTAGCTCAGCTGGATAGAGCAATGCCCTTCTAAGGCAGCGGTCGGGGGTTCGAATCCCTCCTGGGACACCATCGAAAAATTAAGCGAACTAGAAATAGTTCGTTTTTATATACTGTTAATGTTCAAAAAATATTTTAACCATAAAAATATAAATAATCAAATAAAAATCAAATAAAAAAACACTATATATTTCAAGTGTTCTTTCATATATTTATATATGCGATTAAATAATTATCAAATGAAACTATGCCCAATATGGCAAATAACTCTTATATCTTCTAGATTCAGAGTTTGGTTGATATTCCTTTATTAATCCAGATAATATTGCATCATTTAACATTCGAGAAGCGATTGCAGCATTTTTCTTCTCAATATTAAATCGTGTTCTTAAACTTTCATTAGTCATTTTTTCACCAGAAACATATTGTAAACAAGCGTGTTGATAACATGCTCTTAATTTATCATCACGATCCATTTCGTTCAATTTTTTGTAAGAATATATAATAACTTTGGTTCCATTATCGTATTCTAAAAAGTTTGGAGCAGGTAATTGAAATAGTTCAATTGACTTAATGACTTTATCTATGCCACTACCTTTTTCTTCACAAATTTTAAACCGTCTCATGATGCTTGCCAACTTTTCGTTTCTAGATATAGGATTGTGATCTATCAGTCTATCAATGCTGATCAAAGGCGCTCCTGGATTAGATATTTCTATTCTATTAGAAAAAAGTTCAATTAATATACTTGTACCATTAATTGTAAAATCTTGATGAATCATTGCATTAGCAATTAACTCTCTAAGCGCAATTTCTGGATACATTTTTATCTGAGTTCTTAATGCTAAACCAATATGTTCATTTTGAGGAGTTAACAAATCTAAATTTTTTAATATTTCCTCAAAACATATTGCATATCCATTGTCATAATTGATTTCTCTTATCGTTTCCACTTTATCATTATTTTTATACTGAATTAGTCTAATCGATTTCCTAGTAATAGATTTAAATTGATGAATATTTTTTGCAAATAATATTGCTCCTAAATTGGTAATTGCTAATTTACCATATGTTTCTTTAAGAAAACCTTCTTCTTTAAAATCTTCTATAATTTTTCCCTTATTTTCTGGCAAAGGTAATTTTAACATTTTATAATATGTACTTATATCAAGCAATTCAAAAATATCATGTATTTCTAATTTAGATAAAGCAACTTCTTCTTCAAATGATGTTTTATTTAACATATTCCATAGCTTTTTTTCTTTTTCTTTATAATCACATAATCTTCTTTTTTGTTGACCGACTCTAATATAGGCAACATTATCAAACTCAATAGGATAAATTTTTGCTTTATCGATTTCAATTATTAAAACTTTTTTTGTATGATAATGTATTTCATAGGCCGTAAAATCAAGTTGAGGTTTTAATTTTCTATATAACCAATTATATAATGGTTCATTCCCTTTTTTCGCATTATTAAAATCAAAATTAGTTCCTAATACTTCTTTGCTTTTATCATCAACACCATATATTAGATATGCATGTTCTTTATTACATAATGTTGCTGAATTTGCCAACGCAGAAATATATTCGCCAATCATAGATGGTTTATCATTATTAACTTTAAATTCAATCCACTCATTTTCTGTCTTTAATTCTAATAGAGATTTTAATAAATTAATTAATTCTTCTTCTGAAACTTTGTATTCTTCTAATGAATACATAAAAACACCTCCCATCAAATAGCCATCAAATAAGAATTCCCTTTATTTATAAGGGTTATATATATTTTTTCTAAGTTTCTTTCTTTCTTATCAAATAAGATTATACTATAAATAATATTAAAAATAAATGTATCATCAAGAAAAAGCTAATTTTCTATGACATTTATTTTAAGATTTAGCATATAATAATATAAAAGATTTGACGTACGTTAAAAGGTACGTTATAATGTAAGTGAGGTGACTTATATGAATACTATAAATATAACGAATGCCAGACAGAAATTATATCAATTAGTCTCTGATGTAAATAAAGGATTTAACCCGATTAACATCATCAACAACAAAGGTGAAAATGCAATATTGTTATCTGAAAGAGATTGGAGAGACATAGAAGAAACAATTTATTTAAACTCTATACCTGGTTTTGTCGACTCTATTAATGAAGCTAGAAAAGAAGATAAAAGTGAGTGTAATGTTTATAAAAAAGGTGAAAAATGGTAGAATATAAAATAATATTTTCTAAGCTAGCCGATAAAGATAAAAAATCACTAAAACAAGCTGACCTTGAATATAAAACAAAAGAATTATTAGACTTAATATCTATCAATCCATATCAAACGCCACCACCATATGAAAAACTAAAAGGGATTCTAAGTGGGTGCTATTCTAGAAGAATAAGTTATCAGCATAGATTAGTATATGAGATTGATGAAAATAAAAAAGAAATATTTATTTTAAGAATGTGGACTCATTACGATAAATTATAATTCCACTTATGAAAAAACAAGACATCACGTCTTGTCTTTTTGTCTTATTATTGAGCCGTCTTTAAAACATAATCAGGAATTTCAATTGGGTCTAAATTATTATATTCTTGATATTTGATTTCTAACTTCATTTTCTCACAACTAGAATCGGGATCTTGCATATCTACAATATCACTTAAATCAATATCAATTTGGGTTAAATATCCAGTTGTCGTACTAACAGATAGATAAACAGTACCTGGTTGATTGATAATCATACTAATATATTCATCATTGATATCACGATAAAATAAACGTTTCATATCTTCTTCTGATAATTCTATTTTATATTTACGAATACCTGTTTGATTCGTCTTTACTTCCTCTACTTCTACATCCTTTGCTATTAAAATAGAATAATCTAATAGATCTTGATTCTTCTCTTTTTCTTTCTGCCATTCATTTGTAATATTATCTTGTAAATACATCATCTTTTTCTTTACATCGTAATAATATTCTTTTTGTTCTAATAATTCTTTGTTTTTTGTTACTTTCGTATTGATTTTTTCTACTTGGTTTTCCAAGTCTTTTTCTTTTGTCCATGTAATTGTTCTTTTATTCACTTTATTTAATACTTTTACTTCTTCTTTGGCAGTTAATTTTTCTTGATAAGTATCTACTAACTCTAATTTTTCAATTGCTTCGTTGACGATTTGTTTAGGGCTTGTTCCACAAGCAGTCAATAATAATGGTAGTAACAATAATAATCCTATTTTTTTCATAGTATCACCATAGACATTATAACATATATAAAAAAAGAAAGGTAGATTACTCTACCACTTCTCCATTTAAGCTCCAAGTTCTAGCTTCTGTAATTTTAACTGAAACAATGCTTCCAATTGTTTCCCTACTCGCATTGACATTGACTAGTTTTTGTGTATCTGTATATCCCATCACCATGTTTTTGTTGTTACCGCTAATTCCTTCAATTAAAACAGGAACTGTTTTTCCAACATATCTTTCATTGGCTTCTTTGGCATATTTGTTAACTAGTTCATTTAATTCATATAATCTCTTTTCTTTTACTTCTGATGGTGTATCATCCTTCATTTTCGCGGCTGGTGTTCCAATACGAGGAGAAAAGATAAATGTATAAGCTGAATCATATTTACATTCTTTTACAACTTCTAATGTGTCTTTAAAGTCTTCTTCTGTTTCTCCTGGGAATCCAACAATGATATCTGTAGTAATAGAACAGTTTGGAATTCTTTCTTTTAGTTTATGATATAGTTCTAAATAAGATTCTTTTGTATAACGACGTCCCATTAATTTTAAGATACGATCACTTCCACTTTGCAAAGGAAGATGAATATATGGCATGATATTATCGTATTTCGCAATCATATCAATCATTCCATCGGTAAAATCCCATGGATGACTTGTCACAAAACGAAGACGTTTAATACCTGTCTTAGAAACATCTTCTAATAAGTTAGCCATCGTATAATCATCGTATAAGTCTTTTCCATAAGCATTGACATTTTGTCCTAATAAAGTGACTTCTAAGTATCCATCTTCTACTAATTGTTTCACTTCATCGATAATATATTCTTTTTCTCTACTTCTTTGTTTTCCTCTTGTATAAGGGACAATACAATAAGTGCAGAATTTATCACATCCATATTGAATATTTACCCATGCTTTATATGGATTATCACGTTTGGTAGGAATATTTTCAATGACATCCCCTTCCATACTATACACTTCAATTTCTTGTCCTTTTTTCTCTAAAGCTTTTTGTAATAGTTGTGGTAAATGATAGATATTATGAGTTCCAAATACTAAATCAACCGCTTTATACTTCTTCATAATCTCTTCTACAACATGTTCTTCTTGAGCCATACAACCACAGACAGCAATCATTAAATTAGGGTTTGTTTCTTTACTATGTTTTAATCTACCAATCATTCCAAATACTTTATTATGCGCATTTTCACGAATCGCACATGTGTTTAAAATAACTAGGTCAGCTGTTTCCATACTATTTGCTTCTTTATATCCCATATCTTCTAAGATGGCTTTCATATTCTCACTATCATGTTCATTCATCTGACATCCATATGTCTTTACATAGTAGAATAATCCTTCTCCTAAGTGTTGTAATTCATGGGTTACAATATATTCATTTGTCTTTGTTTTTACCTTTTCATTGGTACGCTTTTTCGCTTCCATTAAATTTGGTAGTTTCATTTTATCACCAACTTCCTTGTGTATTATAACACATTTCCATATCATCTAAAAGACCTATCGTACAATTGTATTGGTTATGAGAAAAAGATAGCAAAATAAAAAGCAATAGCGCGTTCTATTGCTTTTAAACTTCTTGAACAACAATTAAAATCATCGGTTTACATTCAGTTTCTTGGTATAAGTATTTACCTAACTTATCACGAATACCAGATTTGATTTTATTAAATTCAATATAATTTGGTTTTGTATTCTCATTGATTACTTCTAAAGAAATCTTTTCAGCTTCTTTAATTAAATCAATATTATCTTTTACATAAATAAAGCCACGGGTTAAAATTTCTGGACCAGCTAAAATTTGTTTTGTCGTACGATCAATTGTAGCACTGACAATCACAATTCCATTATCACTTAAAAGTTCACGATCTTTTAATACAAGTTCACCAACATCTCCTACTGTTTTACCATCTACTAAAATATCATCTACTTTTACAGATTCATTTTTATCAATCAATTTTCCATCGATAAATGTAGCGATTTGTCCATTTAATTTTAATAAAACATTTTCTTCATTCATACCAACTTGTAGCGCTACTTTGGCATTTTCTACTTGATGACGGTATTCCCCAATCACTGGAAAGTAATATTTTGGTTGCATTAATGAAATCATCATCATTAAGTCTTCGGATGAAGCATGTTGATCTAAATATTTCTTACCTGATACTTCTACGAAATTCGCACCAATTCTAGAAATATTATCGAATATCTTCGCAACTGTTCTTTCCATTCCCTCATATACAGGAGATGCGAATACAATGGTATCTTTATCAGTTAATTTTAAGAATTTATCATATCCTCTTAAAATACGTTTAATATTAGAATATGGTTTTTCTCTTTCATCTGATACCAATACTAAAATATTTTTATCATTTAAATGTTTTAAGTTTTGAATACGTGATTTATCAAATGAGATATAGTTTTGATCAATTGCCATATGAATTAAATGCTCCAAATGACGTCCCATAATTACGATATTACGATCTGTATCCATAATGGAATTGAATATTTCTTGGATACGATATAATTGCGTACTGGAAACGTGGAAAATAACTCTTCCTTCGTATTTATATAATGTTTCATTAACAAGTGATTGAATACGATGATTTGGCGATGTAAAGCCTTTTCTTGGTGCATATAAAGATTCACTCATTAAACATAAAACACCTTTTTTACCAATATAAGCAAGTTTTCCAATATCCGTTTGATAATTACCTACCATACTAGGATCAAACATAAAATTACCTGTATAGACAATTGCTCCTTGGTCAGTATTTAATACATATCCTACTGTATCTGGTACAGAATGACTTAAACTAATTGGAAATACACTATTCTTTCCAAAATTAATTTTACGATGTGCTTTAATCTCCATTAATTTCGCATTTTTAATCTCAGAATTATCTAATTCTTCTTTTAATATTTCTAGTGTAAATTTAGTCCCATATATTTTTAGGTTTGGTAAATCTTTTAAAATATCTGGTAATGCTCCTAATTGTTCATCGTGTCCATGGGTAATAAACACCCCTTTCACACGTTCGATATTCTCTTTTAAATAATCGTAATTAGGCAAAATATAATCTACACCTAACATATTATCATCTGCATTTTTTAACCCGGCATCAAATACAAAAATATCTTGGTCGACTTCGACAATATACATATTTTTACCATTTTCATTTAATCCACCAAGACTAAATATTTTTATTTTACTCAAAAATAATCTCTCCTTTCTTTTTTTTCATGTTAAAAGACTTAAACATTATATCAAATATTTTACAAATTGTCTATTTTCTAAAACCTTCATACTCATATGCGTTTTCTACATAAAAAAGAACAGTATATTACTGTTCTACAGAAAGATATGTTTCATCTAAAATAGAATATAAATATCCAGATACTGGGATATGTAGTTTTTCTTCGATATAATTCATATACCCCCTTACTTGTTCCAGATATTCTTTTTTATGAATTTCTTTTAATTTATAATCTACAATAATCGCATCTTTCTCTCCTACTAGTAATAAGTCGATAATTCCATTACTTTCCCCTTCATCCGTTGTATGAATAAATTCATACTCGTGAAATACTTGATAGTCATTAATCTGTTTCATAAATTCTACTTGGAGAAAAGCTTTTATTTTTTTCTCTTCAAATGCATTTAAATTTAAAAAGGATAGGCTTTCTTCAGGATGGTGAAAATCCATCATTTCTAAATAAAGATGCATTTTTGTTCCTACTTCCATTTTATCCATATCATCAAAAGATATCTTGGTTGGTTTATGAGAGAAAGTAGAATGTGTCAGAACTTCTTTTTCTTCTTTGATAGATAATAGATTGGTCAAAGGTTCAACGACTTTGGTATCTAATACTTCAAAATGACTCTGATCATAATCTTTTGTCAATTGTAATTGTTCTAACGAAATATGCGTTGTATATGGTGTTAGTAATTCTTTAATTGATACGATGATATCATATAAACTCTTATAATGTTTACGGATTCTCTCCGGAACAATTTGAACAAAAGGTTTTACATCTTTCGCATCACTCATGGGTGCTACTAAAATAATTTTTTCTTTGGCTCTGGTAAGAGCAACATAAAATACACGGATTTTTTCGGAAATATCATCTAACTCATTTTTAGAAATAAATAATTTTTTATAGAAGGTTTCACGAATTCCATCATCAAAGTATGGAACAATCATACCAAAATCTTTTTGATATAAGAAACGTTCCTTGGTATCCGCTTTCGAAAATAATTTTGTTAAACCAGAAAAATAACAAATTGGGAATTCTAGTCCTTTTGACTTATGAATGGTCATTAAATTGACAGCATCGACATTGCTTTCTTTTTTTACATCAAAACTAACATCTAATGTATTGGTATCTAATTGTTCAAAATATGTCACTAATTTTCTCAAGTCATAACCATTTTGTTCTAGTGTTTTAGATAAATTCAAAAGAAATACTAATTTATCACTATTGAGTTCCACATCTCCTAATTGAATGACAGCATCAAACAGTTGAAAGGTGTGATAGATTTCCCTCATGAGAGAAGAGATGGTATGGGTTTTAGAATAATGAGCAAGATGATTTAACTTCTCATACAGAAGCATAAAATCACTTTCATCTTGCATACATTGAAAGATAGTTCTTCCCTCTTGTTTAGAACGATTTAATAAACGGAAAATACTATCATCACTTACTCCTCCCAAAAAGGAACGAGAAAGCGATAGAAAAGGATGAAGAACTGCTTCTTTTGTATCTTTTCTCCTAGCGATACAATCAATTAATTGAATCATACTTTTAACAGTATAAATGACATCTGTCGCATAAAATGATTCTTCTTTATGAATGGTAATCGGAATCCCTAAATAAGTGAAAATGGTTTTATATAAATCAAAGTTTGTCTTACGGTCTTGTAATATAGCAAAGTCAGAATAAGTAACTGGACGTAGTGTACCTTTATCTTGAATCATTTCACGATTGGCAATACGTTTTTTAATATCTTTGGCAATCATAAATGCTTCGATTTCTTCTTTACGATATCTTTTCGCTTCTTCACTTTCTTTATAAGCATAATCTAATACTTCAATCTCATAATTTGTATTCTTATCTTTCACTTTCTCATAAGATAGATTACCAAAAATCATTTCTTCTTGATTGAAATAATGAACGCCCCCTACTTTCTCATCCATGACCGCTTGGAAAATAAAATTAATAGCATCAACTACTTCTTTTCTCGAGCGGAAGTTTTTAGAAAGAGTAATTAATTTTCCTCCATCATTTTTTTGATAGCGATAAAATTTATTCATAAATATGTTAGGATTAGCATTTCTAAAACGATAAATCGATTGTTTGACATCCCCTACTGTATACACATTATTATTTTCAATCATCGATACAAAATAAGTTCCAATATCATTGGTATCTTGATACTCATCAATCATAATTTCATAAATATGCTTCTGATAATATACTCTTATATCTTCATGTTCTTCTAAAAGTTGAATCGCAAAACGTCCGATGTCGTGAAATTCATATATATTTTGTTTCTTTTTCTTCATCAATAATCTTTCAAAGTAAACTTTTAATATATCTTTTAAAATACCAATTGTCTCTTTGGTTTTTAATACTTCTTCAATATATGATTCCTGATTTGAATAAACACAAAGACTTATAATTTCTTGAATCTGTTTTTTAATATCTTGATAAATTTCTTTCATCTTATCTTTGATATCATCATCGATTTCTTTAGAACGTGGTAACGATGGTAATTTGATAGTGCGAAAGACAGAAGCAATTTCTTCATATGTATTTTGATATGGTTCAATTTCTGTTTTTAATTGTTCTAATATTGGCACCAATGGTTCTGGAGCACTTTCTAAGTCCTGATTGATCTCTTCGATGACTGCTTTTACTTGATTTTTGATTTCTTCTACATATTGATCTAATTGTTTTTGAATCTCTTCGCGATTACATGCCTGATAACAATCTTCTAACTCTTGTTCAATATGTATGCGACTAGTAAAAGAATTGGCAAGGTTTAAAATAATCTTACGTACTTTTGTGTCATCCTTTACAGTAAAAGTATCTAATAACTTTAAAAACTCCGGATTTTCTTGCTCATAAAAAGTTTGAAAAGTCTCATCAATACTTTCTTGTTTTAAAGCTTCAATTAAGATTCCATCACCAATCGCTACATCTTTCTCAATCCCGAGAAGATAGTGATATTTTTTTACCAGATTTAAACTAAAACTATCAAATGTACAAATGCTTGCTAAATCCAATAATTGTAATTCTTTTTGTAATTCTGGATATCCATTTGGTATGGCTTCTAGTAATTTCTTTTTGACACGATCTTTCATTTCTTTGGCTGCTGCATTCGTAAATGTTAAAACAATTAAATCTAAAATAGAATGTCCTTCTTTTAATATTTCTAAAATACGTTCTGTTAAGACAGCAGTTTTACCACTTCCTGCTCCGGCACTTACTAAAATAGAAGTATTTCTGGATGCGATTGCATCCCATTGTCCATCCGTCCATGTACTATTTACTGGTTTTTGTTTCACCATTATCACCTCTTCTACGATTCTTGATTATCGTGTTCAGATTCAAACACGTTAAAATTAGGATGATACTTAGATTCTCAACTATCTAAAAATTCTAAGTTTTTATATTCTTTTACTGCGTTATAATCACTGGCTTTTTTAAAGCAAATATCATAATACTGACAATACATACAACCTGTCGCATCTTCTTTTTTCTCATTGCCAATTTGAATTGGTGCGATTTTAAAATCAGCTCGTTGAATTGCTTTGACAACAGTATGAATATTTTGATCGACAATATCTAATAATTGATTCATTGTTTCCTCGTCGATGACTTTGGCAGTTGAATAAAAAGTATTATTTTTAGTCACACGTAAACTTTTTACCATTCCACCATCTAAATAATGTTGGTCTAAATGATGTAATAATGAAATTTGATTTCTTGTATATCCATCTAATTGATAAAACTGTTCTCTTTGTAATGCGTAACTCTTTTTCTCATCATAGTTCATAACAGTTGGCAGTATGTGTTGTAAGTAAAATCCTGCTACTTTCATATTGCTAAACATTGGCTGATGTTTTAAGAAGTATAAATAAGTCAGTAACTGCATATCCAATCCATAGATTACTTTATTATAATCTATTTTGGTATTACCTGTTTTATAATCAATCACAATAACATAGGTATCTTCTTCATCCGTAAAAGTCATAATTTTATCAATCACACCCATGAAACGAATTTTAATTGTTTCATCCAACTCTATTTCAAATTCTTTTTCAAAATATTTCGCTTCAAATTCTGTTCGTTCTAATTCTTTTTTTAGATAGACACATATTTCTTTTAGTTCTTTTTTATACTTTTCTAAATAAAATTGTTCTTCTTTAGTAAATGTGTCTATTTCGTGAATAGAACTCTCAATACAAGTATCAATCTCTTCTTCTTGATATAATTTAGATAATACTTCGTGAAAGAAAGTCCCTATCATCGTTGCTTTCCCAGTTGGTTTTTCTGGTACTTTTAAAATATGTTTCAAATAGAAACGAAAAGGACAGTGAAAAAACGTATCCATAGAAGAATAAGAAAGTGTCATTTCTCCTTTGACATATTCTTTCAAATAATCTTCGTTGACTTGTTGATATTGATTTTGATAAGATTGATAATCTTCAATAAATGTGTGTTGAAATAAAGAATCAAAATCACTATTTTTTTCTTGGTATTTATAATACGTATCTAGACTACGAGCTAGTAAATAACGATTATATGCCTGATTCTGATAGATAGATGTTTCGGTATTCACTTCAACTTTTCTTTTTTCTTTTATTATTTCTAATAAAGGAGAACGTTCAAAATTGGCAAATGAACTTCCCTTTGCATAGCTAATCCATAAATCTTCTTTACTTTGTAAATAAGCAATTACTTTTTGTTTATTACGTTCATTTTTAGTCGTTGTATCCATAAAACCAAGTTCTCTTTTTTCTTCATCGTTGATATAATCCAAATCTAATGAAACAGGTGGCATCGTTTCTTGATTGAAACCAACGACAAAATAATAATCATGTTCACCATAATCTTCTAATGATGAATCAATTGTTACCGCATTTCTTTCACGAACTGGTTTTAAATACAAATGTTTTAATTCATAAATAAGAACAGGTAAAAATACTGAAATAGATGTATCATTATGACGATACTTTCCATAAACACGCGCTAATTTTTCTAAAGCATCTTGCTCTACTTCGTTTTTAACAACCATTGTCTGAATCATATCTTCGATTTGCTTGATAGAGCCATCTAGTGTTTCTACTTGCTTTAAGAAATCTTGAATGAATGGTAGTGAATAAATAGATGATTGTTCTTTCATTGTATATGGAATTTGAAATAGTTCTAATAAATGAATACAGAACCCTAAGTAATCAGATGAGACATTACAAATATGCATTTGATCGAGTGGAATCTGTTCTTGATGTTTCTTTAATATATCGAGACAAACAGCGCTTAATTCATTGCGAACATCAGAGAATTCTGTATAAGAAATTGGATTCTCGCAAATCGTATCTTCTTGCAATTGCAAAGTAATTCCTTCTTGTTCTAAATCATGTAAGATATGCGTTGGTATTTGATATTTCATTTCCCCACATATCATAAATTGTTGTTTTTTAAAATAGGCTTTTTGATAAGTAGATGGAATCATAATCTTTTCTTCTAACAATTCTTGTTGCAAGTAATATAGTTCTTTTATTTTTTCCCTTTTGCTATCTTTTACATACCACAAAACATTTTTTAAATCATTCGCAACACTTGGTAAATACCCTCTCTTTTGCATCTCTAACAGATAATCATCACGATACGTACCATAAAACAACTCAATCAATTCCGAAAGAGAGATAAACTTAAAATCTTCTAATGTTTGTTGTTGTTCAAATTCTTTTAATATACGATATTTTTCTTCTGGAGTCGCAAGAATTAACTTCGTCATAGTAACACACCCTTCTCTATCTATTCTACCATATCTAAATCATAAATAGTGATTACAATTTCATTATAACAAATAGCGAACATTTGTTCAACAAATAATCAGAAAAAAATAAAAAAAACGGATTCATCCGTTTTTACAAGTAAGATATTTCTTGAATTAATTTCATGTTATTTCGTATCTTAAGTGTGATCGTTAAAACTGTATTAGAATCTTCAGCGATAAATGTCAAAGTATAAATATTCGTTTCTTTGTCTAATTTCATACTGGTTAAGGTAGTTGGAAGTGTGATATTTAAATCATCTTCTGTAATTTGATAGCAGTAACCAGTATCTGTCTTAAATGGTCTTTGATAACTCTCTCCTTCTTGATACTGTAAAATAGAAACATCGGAAAATGCATTTGCGAAATACGTTGGAAGCAATGTATTGGCTTGTTCTTTATGAATACAAGTAATTGGACTACCTTCTGAGAGTGGATATGTTTGCGAAGAATCCGTATGATTCAGATGAATAATTAAAAACTTTAATTTATTTTCATCCGTTACCTCTCTTAAAGTACCAGTACTAATTGCTCCTAATCCATCGTGAATACTTTTTACCCAATCTTCATATTCTTTTTTAATATCATCTGTTAATGTAATCGTTTCTGTTTCATGGACAGATGGAATGACTTCTTTAATCTCCTCCTTTTGTTTCTCAGGACTAATGAGATATATCACACCAATGATTACGATCATAATAAAAGCAAATTTCATAGAACGAGCATTTTCTATTTTCACAGGTTTTTTAGTTACTTTTTTCTTTGCTTTCTTCTTGGCCATAGACATTTTCCTTTCTATTTTTATTGTATCATAGAAGTCCTAAAAATATGTGAGAAATTCATCACTTGACTTTCTATTAGACATTTATCTTCAAAAAATAAGTTAGGAAATCCTAACTTACTTTAAAATGAATCAATATTAATTGTGATTAACTTATTTTCATGGATGTAACTAGAAGCTTGTACAATGGTACGAATTGCATTAGCAATTGCACCTTTCTTTCCAATTACACGTCCCATATCTTCTTGACTTACTAATACCTCAATAACGACTTTGTCTTCTTCATCCTCAAAAGCTTTTACACGAACCATATCTGGTTCTTTTACAACTGATTTTACTAAAAATTCAGTAAGTGGTACGAAATCCAATTTAGTTTGCTTTCTTTGCTTTTGATTCGTGGAATTCTTTTAAAATTCCTTCTTTGCTTAAGATGTTTCTTACAGTATCAGTAGGTTCTGCTCCATTACTTAACCATTTCATAATTTCTTCTTTGTTTAAGTTAATTTCTGCAGGATTTTTTAATGGATTATAAGTTCCAACTTCAGCGATAACTTTTCCATCTCTTTTTGCTCTAGAATCAGCTGCTACAACACGATAAAATGGTTTTTTCTTAGCCCCCATTCTCTTTAGTCTTAATTTTACTGCCATAGTATTCCCTCCAATCTGTAATCATTCTAACATAGTTTTCTTTTATTGTCAACTATTTTTGGTTGACAGTTAAATATATGTATTAAAAACACCAATTATTCATTGGTGTTTTCATCAATATAGTCTTCATTTACTTGGTTGTCAATTTCCTTCATAACTTCTTCCGTTGGTTCATCTTCTATCTCTTCCCATGGTTCTTCATCATCTTCAATTGCTATTTTTACTTTGGTTTCTCCAACAAGTTCTACTCCTAATTCTTTTTCAATATCAAAATGGATGGTACCATCATTATCAATTTGAACATTACTACAAGTTGGTTGTTTTAATGAACGAACAATAATATCAGTATCTCCTGTAAGACTTGTATTTTCTTTTGTCTTTACATGAAATGCTTCATTGTATTCAATTTTCTTATTCACAACTGTTGTTTTACTGTCATTTTCATAAGAATACCAAATATTTACATCAAAAGAACCATCTACGCCAACATTTTCTCCGGATTTATATCCTTTAAATTGATGATTAATCACCCAACAACCAAGAACATTAGAAGGCTTATCTGCTGGTTTTAAGGAATAACTATTTTTAAAATATTTCTTACCCTTTCCAATCACAGCCTTTGTTACAATTTCTTTATATGTGGCCACTTTACTCACCCCTCACCATAATATATGCGAGAGTTTTTCAAAGTGTCCATATATTTATTGTTCAATGGCTACTACAACACGATATTTTTGATGGTAATTCTGATATTTTGTATCGAAACTACATGTTTGTAATACTAATACTTTTTTATTTTCTTCTAATGTAATATTTGTTTCATACTGTGATTTATTTTTTAGCTTTTGTAAATGTTCTAACCAAGTAAGGCCATTATAACTTTCTAAATTTAAATAATCAAAATCACTTGTTTCAACATAGGATGAGAAAACTTGAAAGGTATATGTTTTTTCTTTTGTATATAAATAAATTATGTTGTGTTCATAAAAGAAGGATTCATCATTATAATGTGCTAAAGAAGCAAATGGGAGGGACAATTTTGGATCACTATGTCCATATATAATGAACTTAGGACTTTGATCCAAATGAATTCGATAATCTAAATAAATTGCGCCATTACTATCTTCTTCTTGTTGAATATTATGTGTTAGATAATAATCATTATCTGCTGCCTGCCCAACCGGTTCTATAAAAACACCTGGTAATTCAATAAATGCGATAACATTTTGACCGTAATTTTGAATCAATTGCTCATATTTGTTTTCTTCTGTAACGTTTATTTCAGGAGATGATACTGATGTATGAACTTTTTCTTTCTGCTCTTTTTTATTTACAAAAGGTATGCTAAAAAGTATTCCCACGATCATGATTAATAATACCAAAATAACACATTTCTTTTTCATAGTTCCTCCAAATCAGTTTTATTCTAACACAAAGTGGGAATAGGTGCAAATAAAAAGGATAGTTTGACTATCCTTCATATCGTTTCTTTAATAAGAATAATGCAAGTAGAGCAATTCCTGATAAATAGAAAGCTTGATTACTTTCATTTGGTGTTTCTACTACTCCTGTGTTTGGTGGAGTAATTTCACTTGTTCCACTTGTTGAACCTACCTGATCTTTATATTGATATGTATTTGTGATGGTATATCCATCATAAGTTGTTGTATAACCAGGTACTGCATCTTCTACAATGGTATATTCAATGGATACTCCATTGCTGTATTTTGCCAAATCAACAAATGTATATGACCAATTGTTTTCTTCTGTTAAAGTAATCGTTTGACTTAAGATACCATTTGCATATAAATGAACGGTAATTGATTCTGGTCTACTTTGATATGCATTTTGATCATCATCCCATACTTTATTGACTGTAATATCAATTGTTTCAGGTGTATGGGTATTTTCGATTACAACAGTCGTATTATTATCTACTTCTGTAACAGAGTCAGAAATATTAGTCTCATAACCTTTTACTTCATCTTCTACAATTTGATATACAATTGGTACACCATTTTGATATTTATCTAAATTTTCAAATGTATATTCCCAATGATTACTTTCACTAATTACTTGTGAAGCAATTTCCACTCCATTCGCATATAAATGAACTGTAATTGAATCTGGTCTGATTCCATCTTGGTTATCATTATCATTCCATATCTTTTGAACATGATATGATACTTTTTCTGGTGTATGCGTATTGGTAATTGTGAAATCTTTAATTTCAGTTGTATAACCTTCTACACTTTCTTCTTCTACTGTATATACAATTGGTTCTCCGTTTGCATATTTTACTTGATCAACAAAGGCGAATCTCCAATTTCTAGCATCTGTCACCGTTGTTGTGGCAACTCTTTTTCCATTCGCAAGTAAATGAACGGTAATAGATTCTGGTCTCATTCCATCTTGATTGTCATTATCATCCCATACTTTTGCTCCACGAATCGTAACTGTTTCTGGATTATAAGTATTGATAATATTATAACCATCAATTGTCTTATCATAATCTAAAACATTTTCTTCATCAATTGTATAATTAATCAATGATCCATCTTGATATTCTGGTAAATCTGTAAATTCATAGTTCCATTCACCATTCATATCAGCAGTTACTTCTTTTGTTTGATGAACTACTTCTTGACTACCAATTTTACCACTTAAAATGACAGTGATAGAATCTGGTCTTCCATAAAGATTTGTATCATCTACCCATGTTTTTGTACCACTGATCGTAATATTTCTTGAATTATGTGTATTTACAATGATAAATGGGTTTTGTTCATCGTAAGATGTTTCATAATATGCGACTGGTTCTTCTTTTACTGTATATTGAATTTCTTCTCCTTGATAATATTTATTTAAATCTTTAAATTCATATTTCCAATTCATTGCTTCTGTTACTGCAATCGTTCTTCTATAAACAGTAGTTCCTTTTGCAGTTCCAGTTAATTCAATATTAACAGAATCTGGACGAAGTCCATCTTTATCATTACTATCTACCCATTGTTTTTCACCTTGGATATTGATCTTAATTGGCGTATGCGTATTTGTAATGTTATAACCTTCTACCACTCCTGTATAAGATGTTACTTCATCTTCACGAATTGTATAGTCAATTTCTTCTCCATTATAATATGCATCTAAATCTTCAAATGAATATCTCCATCCATCTTTTTCTGTTACTGTTTTACTTTGATTTACAACAGTTTGACCATTGGCTGTTCCGATTAAATGAACAGTAATAGAAGCTGGTCTCATACCATCTTGGTTATTATTATCATCCCATGTTTTGATACCAGAAATAGATGTTTGAGATGGGGTATGTGTATTTGTAATATTATAACCATCATAAGTTGTTCGATAACCTCTTACACTATCTTCTATTACACGATAAGATATTAAATGCTCATCTTCTAGTGCATATCCTGTTTCATATAAAGGTAAATCCTTAAATTCATAACTCCATCCATTTGTTTCTGTTACTGTTTTACTTTGATTTACAACAACTTCATTATTAACAGTTCCAATTACTCTTACTGTAATTGAATCTGGTCTAATTCCATCTTGGTTGTCATTATCAATCCATGTTTTTTGTCCAGATATTTCTGTTTTTGGACTTTCTTTAATAAGTAGTGTTACTGTAGCATCATTACTATATACACTAGACTTATTTTGTAATCTTGTAATTTCAGTTTGAATGTGATATTTAAATGCGACTTCTCCAGTAATTCCCTCTTTTGGTTGGAATGTAAACGTTCCATCTTCATTTACTTTTAAATTACCAAGGAAAGTACCATCTTTACCACCTTTATATAAGTTATAACTTCCATCTACATTTTTAATCGTATTTTCATCTTCTACAATTACAATACGATCTTCTACTGAAATCGTTCCAGTTAATAGATTAGAATCTTTTATTAAATTTTTGTTTAAATCATTTGTTAAAATAGAAGTTCCATTGATTGCTTGCCCAACATATGTCTCATATGATGGATTTGCACGGTAATGATCATCATTTGCTGTTGCTGGAATATCTACAGTTGGTTGATCAAATTCTAAAGATAACTCTGTATCTTCATAATATGGATTTTCTTCTTGTACGGTTGTCTTTAAAGTAGCGCTTTCATTTGTAAAAATGCTACCATGATAATCATCTTTTGCTTTTACTTCATAACTTAGATGATAATCTTTTTCTGCTTCAATATTACCAATTGTCCACGTTAATGTTGTAGTACCATCTGTGTTTTTTGTTACTTTAATTCCCTTTTCAATTAACATTTGTTGTGATTCATCTGTTAATTCAAATTCTTTTGGAATCACATCTGTTACAACACTATTCGTTCCAACAATATTTTGGGTAATTTCAATAATATTATCAAAAATTTCTCCTAATTCTTCTCCAGTTACAGCTTCTAAATTAGAATAAACAGGATCAGAACTTTCTGGATTAATTTCTTCTAATAAGCCAGCAGCTTCTTCTTCATTTCCAAATGTAATTGTATAAATATCTGTCGTTGGATAACTATTTTTTAATGAATCTAATTCTTCTTTGGCTGCTTCTACTGGTGATTTACGTTCAGTACAAAATAGAAAAGCCCAATCAATACAAACAGAATCATAATTACTTCCATTACCATATACCTCTCCATTATGGTTAAAGTAAGTAGGAACTCCATCTGTTAAAATAATTACTACTTTTGGAACATTTGTTCTTCCACCTTGGTCTAATAGTTGGTGTGCTTTTTCAATTCCTGATTGTAAGTTTGTTCCACCATTGGCAGTTAGTTCATCTACATAAGTAAGAGCAGTCTTTTTATCAGTTGTCATGTCATATGTATTTTTTACACTGTCACCATATTCTACAAGTCCTAATTTGACATTTCCTTCTGTATCCATAATTTCATTAATAAAATCATAAGTAGTATCTATTAATGAATCGATACGAGGTGTACCTGTATAGTCCCATTCTCCATCAGGACCATAGGCCATAGAACCAGATCCATCTACAACTAAAACAACATCTAATTGTTTAGAAATGGTTCCCTCAATATAGGATTTTGCAGTTACATCTAAATTGACTTGCGCTAATTTACCATATGCTTGGTTAGAACTATCTACACCATCATATACTTTTGTCGCTGTCTTATTTAATTCAATTTTACCATCATTTGTTGCAGCAACCGCAAACCCACAAACAATCATGATGGCAATCAAACTAAATACAGACACAAACAAAAAGCGTCTTTTTTCAGTTTTATCCATAACTGACCTTCCTTTCACAAATCTAATGAACATACTATTCACTAAATTTGCTTTTTATAATAACATAAATCACAAAAAAGTCAATTATTTTGACAAAAAAAAAGAAGATTATCTTCTTTTCATTTTGTCAGAATCTACACTTTGAATATAATTCAACATATCAGCTGTATTATCTTTTTCTACCACTTCATAATTTTTAAATAACCAATATGTATTCAATCCAGCACTAATACCAGAAATTAGTTTTAACCAAAGTGGTGAGAAAATAAGAAAAATACCAGCTGAACCAACCGCTAAAACAAACGTTCTAATTGCATTTCTTTTCCCATCATAATGTTTAGTAATTAAATCATCCGCATAAACAGATACTTTTCCATATTTTGTAGGAAGTTCTTGTTTGACTTTATTTTTCAGATCCATTGCTTTATCAAAAAAAGCATATATTTTATCTGTTCTTGGTGTTTGTGTTTCTTGATATGGTTCTTCCTCTTTTTTTACTCCTGCTACTTCTCGATATTCACCTTCAATGATTTTGTTCACATCATTTTGCTCATAAGCTTTCTCTAACGCTTCTTTATAACTTGGTAAAGGTTTTTCAGTTGATTCATTGTTTATGGTTTCTTTTTGATTTACACTTTTTAAATAATCTTCTTTTGAAACACTACTTTTAAATTGCATACGCTTCCTCCCCCTTTAATTGCGGATATCCTAACATAAAAGTTAATTTGTGTCAAATTTCTACATCCTTCACATATAATTTTGTAAGGAGGTTATTATGAAGAAATTAAGACCCTATCTATTTCCTATTATTTTATTTGCTTTATTAATTTATCTTCATATTTATTTTTGTTTGCATTCGCTTTTCTGTGTGTTGAATCCATAAAAAATTCATCATCTAACATTCCATATTTTTGAGCTTGCATTACAATATTTATAAATATTTTTTCAAATATATTTGTTCCTTTAAATCTTCTTTCATAATTTTTACTAAATGTTGAAAAGTGAGGTGTTTCTTGTCCAAATGGTATTCCTAAAAACCATCTATATTCTGCATCTACTTTTATTTTTTCACAAGTTTTTCTCATTGATTTAATTCCATCTAATGCCTGAATAAAAATAAGTTTAAATAAAACTACTGGATCAATACTAGGTCTACCATTATTTTCACTATATAAATCTCTTACTTCGTCATAAATAAAAGTGAAATCAATGTATCTATCTATTTTTCGGAATAAACTGTCTGCAGGGACAAGCTCTTCCATAGTAGTCATTAAGATTTCACTTTGAATATTTTTATTTATAGTTATCATTTTATCACTTACTTTCTTTATTTTAACCACTTATATTATATTATTTTTCCATAAAAAAAGTAAGGATTGTAAGCTTTGTAATTTGGTTAAAATAAAGCATCCTTACATTTTCATTATACTATACTTTTTTTAAAATAAAAAGACTATTAACAATAATTTTACTTTGTCAACAGTCTGAAAAGATTAATTAAATTAATCTTTTCTAAAAACTGATAATAAATTTTTTTGTTTTTTGATTTTTTTAGGATGAATAGGAATTGTAACTTCTATTTCTTCATTGGTAAGCATTTTTTTAGGATTATCAAATGAAATTTTTTGAAATTCTTGATTTCCAATTAGCTTTATTATTTTTTCTTTTATTTCATGAAATTTATCATAAAAAGAACTCTCACTTCTATGCATATCTGTTCCTAAAAACTGATAATAACCATTATATATTAAATACTGAAATATATCTTTTGCAGCACTTCCATATATACCACTCATACTACCATAATTGCCTTGAAGTAAAGCTCCTGTTTTAATCCAATTTCTTACTATTTCTGGATTTTTTTGGACATATTGATATCTTTCTGGATGGGCAATAATGGGAACAAAACCTTTTTTTCTTAAGTCAAATATAAATTCTTCTAAATTTAATGGTTGTGTCGTAAATGAAAATTCAATTAATAAATAACGAGAATGATTCATTGTTTCAATTTTATTATTTTTTATCGCCTCTTCAATTTCATGAAATATATAGATTTCATTACCAAGATAAAGATTAGGTAAATCCTCTCTTAATTTTATGTCTTGAAAAAGATCATCCATAATATTTTTTTTCGTTTCATGATTTGCTTGATAAGCACTACCTTCAATATAATGTGGGGTTGCTACAACAGAAGTAAAACCAAGTGTTCTTAATTTTTTTAGTATTTCTAAACTTTCTTCTTTTGTTTTACTTCCATCATCAATACCATATAAAACATGGCTATGAACATCTATCATTTGATTATTCATAATAAGCTGAATAATAATTACTTTTAATATTTGGAACTTTATTTACAACAACCCCTGTAACAGGTACACCTATTCTTTCGAATGCTTGTTTTGCATTAATTAAAGCAGTCATTGGTGTATGTTTGATAGAACATACTAACATGATAGCATCAGCATATTTTGATAAAATTAAAGCATCTGGAAGACCAATAGTGGGCACTCCATCTATAATAATATAATCAAATATTTTTTCTAAAGAATGAAATAATTTCTCCATCTTATCAGAATTTAATAACTCTGAAGGATTAGGCGGGATGGTTCCCCTTGGAATTAAATATAAATTATCAACATTACTTTTCATAACATAATGTTTTAATTCATTTATATCTTGTTCTAACAATAAATTAGACAACCCTTTTGTAGATTTCATTTTAAATATTTCACGCACTCGGCCTCTTCTTAAATCTGCATCAATCAACAATACCTTTTTATTTGTTTGGGCAAATGCTGTTGCTAAATTGGCTGCAATAAAACTTTTCCCTTCTCCTGAAATAGCACTAGATAATAAAATCGTTTGCATTTTTGAAGAAGCTGTTGAGAATTGTAGATTTGTTCTAATCGTTCTAATATTTTCACTTATGTTAGATTTTGGTCTTGTATTAACAATTAATTCACTTTTCATTTTTTACCTCCATATACAGGAATTGTTCCTAAAATAGGAAGTCCTAAACGACTTTCTACTTGTTCTACACTTCTAATATTTTTATCAAAATAGAACATAATAAATACTAACATAAATGAAGCAATCATTCCTAAGCCAAAGTAAATAATTTCATCTTTTACAAAATTAACATTATCTGCTCCTGTAGGAGTAGATGCACTATCTAATACTTTGACATTTTTTAAATTATAAATTTCCATTACTTCTTCTTTAAAAACTTCAGATAACATACTAGTAATTTTTGGTGCAAGTTCAGCATTTTTATCTAATACAGATATTTTAAGAACTTCTGTATTTTGTACTGCTTCAACTAAAATATTACTAGATAATTCTTCATAACTATATTTTAAATCTAAATCTTTAATTACTTGTTCTACAACACTTCTACTTGTTACAATTTCTTTATAAGTTCCTACTAATTTTTGATTGACTGTAATATCTGCTTGCATATTCGCAGAATTAGTGTCATTTGATGCGATAACAATTGTCGAAGATGATTTATATACTGGTACTCTTAAAAACATTGCATATAAATTACCTAAAATTACAATCAATAATATAATTCCTATGATAAGAGCCACTTTACTTTTAAAGTAAAGTAATACCTCGCTAATATCTATTTCTTCCATCTTATTTCCTCCTATTATAATCCTAATTCTTTAAATGTCTTACCTTCTAACATTCCATTAATATATTTACTTCCTTGTTCTACAGTTTTCATATCTGGTTCCATAACATATCTAACTAAACTACCTAATGAATAAGTTAAATTCTCTGAATCAGTTCCATTTAAATTATAAGTTTTAATATTCCAAGAAGGCATCTTATCTAATTGGAATTTAATTAAGTCAGACATCTCTTTTGTTTCAATATCTGTTTGAAAAGATCCAGTTAAAATATTCATAATTTCATTATAATTTGTAAGTAAAGCTGGAGATGAAGTTACTTTATTCACCATTGCTTTAATCACATTTTGTTGATTTTCTCCTCTATGTCTATCTCCTGTTGCATAAGATTTTCTTTCTCTTGAAAATGCTAATGCTTCTTTTCCATTTAAATGATTCCATCCTTCATTAATATAGATGCTACTCATTGTTGTTGAACGAAAAGCTTTATCGGAATATACATCAATTCCTCCAATTGCATCTACTACTTTAATGACTGCATCAAAATTCACTCTGAAATAATGATTAATTTTAGTATTTAATAAATCTTCTAAGGTTGTAACAGACATATTAATTCCATAATAAGCTGCATGTGTTAATTTATCTTTTCGGCCAGTAGTTCCATGTAATTGAACATAATAATCTCTTGGAATAGAAGTCAAAAGAATTTCATGTGTATTAGGATTTACTGTCATAATAATATTTACATCACTTTGTGATTTCGTCATCATATCCCCATACACATCAATTCCACTAATATATAAACTAAATGGTTCTTTTGTCATATCCACTTTTTTACTAATATTTTTCTTTGTTGTTTTAACAGAAACTTCATATAGTATTTTCGTATTTTCTTTAAAGTTTTTTACTTCATCATCATATAAATCTTTAAATATATTTTTCACAAAAATAACTTCAACCTTTTGATTTAATAAATCGTTTGCTAACTGAAGTGGGTCTTGATAATTTTTTTCTTTTGTAGATACATGAAGTCTTTCTAATGCTTTATTAAAATTATCATCTTGACTTTCCATCATTCCCATTTCTTGATTTTCAATATCATCTATATTTTTATATTTACTTTGCTTTAATACTACTACATAATATAAATCTGTTTCCTCAGTTTGATTATTAATCACATCCATAAAATGAATTGTTTGATAGAAATAATTACTTCCTAATAAACATAAACTAGAAGTGATTAATAATATCACTGATAAAACTATTTTAGCTTTATTTTTAAATATTAATATTGTACACAAAATTGTAAATATTAAAATAAAGATCATTGCTGGATATAAAAATTTATTTGGGATAATATTAGAATAAAACATCATTCCAATAAAAATAATTGAAATTATAACGGATAATAAGCCAATTATTCTAGTGATTATCTTTACATATTTATTATTTTTCTTTTTTTCTGCCATCTTTTCTCCCTCTTCCTACTCTACCTATTATATATGATAACATAATTCCTGTAAAACTACCACAAGTATCTATTAAGACATCTGTAAATCGTCCTGTTCTTCCCACAACAAATAATTGGTGTATTTCATCGGTACATGCATAAAGAAAGCAAAATGAAATAGAAATCATAATCGCATATTTCATATTTATATGAAAACTATTTAATAAAAGCATTAGAATAACACCCAATATCATATACTCTATAAAATGAGCTGATTTTCTAACAAAAACAATTACATGATCAACAAATGTCTTTTCTTCTTCTTTTTCAGGAGCACCAGGTCTTGCCTCTTCTTTTTTTTCAATATTAGCATTTGTTACTTTATTAATTCCTTTAATAGTAAGACCTAAAGATTGACTCCCAGTTTGTGATGAAAACAAAAATATTGTTATAAGTGTCAACACTAATAAAATAATATAAATTAATTTTTTCATACTTTCTCGCTTCTATAATATTTATTAATCTCTAGAAAAAATATCTCTTGTGTATATTTTGTCTTTGACAGACATTATTTTTTCATCTACTCTATTTACTAAAATAACATCTGCTAGTGTTGTAAATTCTTCAAAATCCGTTATTACTCTATTTCCCATAAAATAAGAATCCCTCAATGTCGGCTCATATATAATTATTTCAATCCCCATATTTTTTATTATATTCATAACACCTTGTATAGCACTAGCTCTAAAATTATCGGAATCACTTTTCATTGTCAATCTATAAACTCCTACTACTTGTGGATTTTTATTGATTATCATTTGTGCAATATGTTGTTTTCTCGTACTATTACTTTGTACAATAGCACTAATTAAATTTTCGGGTACATCCTTGTAATTAGCTTTTAATTGTTTTGTATCTTTAGGCAAACAGTAACCCCCGAATCCAAATGAAGGGTTATTATAATGGTCACCAATACGTGGGTCTAAACATACACCATCGATTATATCCTTAGTATTTAACCCTTTTAATTCCGCATAAGTATCTAATTCATTAAAGTATGCAACACGAAGTGCCAAGAATGTATTAGCAAATAATTTTACTGCCTCTGCTTCAGTTGAATCCATATATTTAACTACTACATCATCTTTTAATGCACATTCTTTTAATAAATTTGCAAATATTTCTGCTCTTTCTGACTTTTCGCCAACAATTATTCTAGATGGGTAAAGATTATCATATAATGCTTTACCTTCTCTTAAAAACTCTGGTGAAAACATAATATTATCAATATTATATTTTTCTTTCATTGATTTAATAAAACCAACAGGTACTGTAGATTTAACTACCATTGTGGTATCAATACCTAATGATTTAACTTTTTGAATAATATCTTCTACTGAAGATGTATCAAAATAATTTAGTTCTGGATCATAATTTGTTGGAGTGCTTATAATAACATAACTTGCTCCTTCAAATGCTTCTTTATAATCCAAAGTTGCTTTAAGATTTAGTTCTTTTTCAGCAAAGTATTTTTCAATATACTCGTCTTGAATAGGACTAATTCTATTATTAATCATCTCTACTTTTTCTGGTATAACATCTAGAGCTACTACCTCATTTTTCTGACTTAGTAATGTGGCTAGAGATAAACCAACATAACCAGTTCCTGCTACAGCTATTTTCATATAATCTCCTTCTTAAAGTCTCAATATTACATTCTTTTTAATAAAATCTTAATTTTATTCTTAATTATTTGAAACCTAAAATGTTTATTTTTCTTTTTAAATTCATTTTCAATTGCTTCATATCCCTTTTTTTCATATTCTTTTATAATAGCATCCAAATCATCTGGACGTTTAGTAGAAACGTTTAATTGTCTATTATATTTCTTTATTTTTTCAAAAGACGATTCAAATAAATCAAATTCATTTTTGCACTCATTAATTATTCTTTCTCCATTATTTGAATTAACTAGAATGCATGATATTCCATTTTTTTTATTCACTTTGGCAACTAGTTCATCATGAACTTTTTCAAATCCCCAAAAATCTCCTATAGTTATATCTCCTACTCTATTTTCACCGGCAAACGGACAATGATAGCAACTTTCTCTAAAGAAATATCCTTTTTCAAAAAAATAGTAATATGACGATTCATTAAAGAATAAATCCTTTTTTCTTATAACATTGCTATTATGCTTTTTATATTTTATAAATCCAATATTATTCCATCCATATTTTTTTGTTCTGAAAGCCAAATCAATTACGGTACAATTATTCTTATTGTTATAGTACCTTATATAATCGTTCAACATTTGTTGACTAGGTGTACCATGACATATTATTTCAATAGTTAACAAATTGTCATATTCTTTTTTTAGATATCCTTTTAATGCTGAAATTTGACAAGGAGTACCAGAAAAAAGTATTTTTTCTCCATTTATTAAAGATTTTTTAATATCTGGTAGTACATCTATTATTGAACTCTGAACATATTTTGAACCATACATTTTTTTTACAATTTCATAATTATCGGTTAATACATGTTCAACAATATACAATTCCCTTTTGAAATATCCTATACTACCACATATTTTCCATCCATTTTTCAAATACTTGCTGGCAATTGTAGAAAATGCACCTCCAGAAGACGACTTGTTTAATAAGTCATTATTTTTTGTAATTGCAGCATAGCCTACAATCGGTTTTAATAAATTCTTCATATTCCTAAAACTGCAAACACCAGTGCATACTCCACAATCAATACATTTTTTCTCATCAATTGATGGATATAAACTACCATTGCTATATGCATAATCATTTATAGCTTTTTTTGGACAAGATATCTTACAAGATAAACAACCACAACATTTTGTTTTATCATTCAAATCTAATCTTTTATTCATCTAATTTAACGCCTTCTTTTTTAATATTTTTTTGATGTATTGAATTACTAAATTATCTTTTTCTTTTATAAAAAAGATAAAAGAAATTAAAACATATATAATTCCACCAACTAATATTTCAATAATAAGCATATATATATTTGTTGGTGTTAAATAATCTATAAGACATACTATAAATGTCATTATCAAACTTGGTAATAAATATTTTAAGAATGTCTTATTATACTGAACATGATTTACTTTGTTTCTTGTATATATTATTTGCATTACACATACAACCACTTCAGAGATTAACGTTCCAATTGCAACTCCAATTGCTTCAAACTTGTAAACTAAAATCAAATTAGCAATTAAGTTAACAACTGCTCCGATTACCATTATTGTTGTATATGCTTTATCTTTATGATTAGGCATTAAATATTGAGTTCGTATAATACTTGCATAAGTTGAAAAAGGTAAAGAAAATGCTAAAATTTTAATCAAATTACCACATGGGGCAAATTCATTTCCCCAAAAAATAGCAGAAAATTTGTCAGCAACACAAAATAAGCCAAAAGTCATTCCTAGTGCTAACCATTCCATATACTGAAAAGATAATTTCATATATTTTTCAGTCTTATTAGAGTCATTATTTGATTTAAGATTAGACATTCTTGGCAACATTACTGTACTAAAGGAGAAAATAACAGTTAAAGGAATAGTTATAATTTTATCTGCATTCTCATATAATCCAGTTTGCACTTTTGTACTAAAAAATCCTAACATTATTTTATCCATGTAATGAAACATACTCAATGCTATAACAGGAATAAATAAAATAAATAATGGTTTCATGTGATATAAAGTATTTTTAAATTTAATTTTTGTAAACGATACATACTTTGGCAGATATCTCCACATAATTATTTGAGTTAGAACCATTCCTAATGACATTATTAATGTATATATCCATAAATCACTTGGCTTTTTAACAAAAACTAAAATACATATAACAGTTAATATTTTTATAAACGAACTAGTAAGTGCAGTTACTTTAAATTTTTCAATTCCAAAATAAAACCAGCTTATATCAAATAAAGTTGAAACAATATTAAGAATCTGTATTTGTGCAATCAACATATTATCTTTAATTATGAAAAATGAATATAAGGAATAAAAAATTAAAGAAATAATAGAAATCACAATATGGGCAATTAGTAATTCACTAAACTTTTCATTCAATTTTTCTTTATCATCTTTTACAGGAGCAATTGTTCTAGAGCCATGATACTTTATTCCTAATGCTGCAAACAACTGAAAGTAATAAGCAACAGCATAAGATAATGAATAAATTCCTAACTTTTCTGCGCCTAAGACTCTTGCTATATAAGGTGATGTAAGTAATGGGAGAATTAAAATCAACAATTCATAAATTGTTTGATAAAAAAAGTTTTTCTTTACTCCATCAACATTGTTTTTCATTTTCTTGCACCTTTTCTGTTGCTTTTATTATATTACTAGAGGAATCATTTTTGCTTATAACTTTTGCAGGAACTCCTCCTATTGTTACATTATCTCCCACATTATTAACAACAACAGCCCCTGCACCTATTGCAACATTATTGCCTATTATAATATCACCAATAATTTTTGCACCACTTCCAATAAAACAATTATCGCCAATTTTAGGTGCATTGGAAGAACCGTTTGTTGCTCCTATAGTGACTCCTTCATGAATTCTACAATTAGCTCCCACTTTTGCATTGGGATTTACAATAATAGTTCCATAATGTGCTATACTTAATCCCGGTCCAAAAACATTTGGCTCAAATTTCAATGTCAATTTTTCTCCCAAAAGATTCAATCTACATTTATAAAAATAATACAAAAATTTATGATTTGTATTTTTGTGATACTCACATTTCCTTAAAATAATCTCGTATTTCCAAATACTATCAAAGATCGATGGGAATCTTTTTTTATTATTTATTTTTAAGGCAACTTTATCACACTTTAAATAATATTTTAAATCATCTTTTGATTTAATCATTACTAATTCCCCCTATCTAATTGATTTAGTATATATTTGCTTGATTTATTTCTTAAATCTAATAAAATTGAATTTATTTTATCATAATTTATTTTTGATTTCAGCATATCGTCAAGTCTCTTTTCAATACTTTCATTAACGTCATATGCCATATTTAAATCTTTTAATAAATCCAATACTTTAAAACTGTTATTTCTAACAATTAGTGAAAATTGTTTGTTCATAATAATAGAAAAAACAAGTCCATGAAACGTATCTGTAATTACATACTTCGCATTAGAAAATAATTCAACAAATTCCTTCGGATCAGCATTAACATTTTCATCACACCACGCATGAAAATATCCTACTGAAACGATTTTTAAATTATTTCTTTTTGCAAATTTTTTAATTTCACTTATTTCATTCCTCTTATTCAAATTAGATTGATAAGAATATATTAAAATATATTTTTCTTTGTTCCACCCATTTTGATTCCATTCTTTTTTCTCTTTTTCAAAACCATATAACAAAACTGGGTCAATATTTTTAGTTGCACTTAATATATTGCATTTGTTTTTTAATATATTGTATGTATTATTATCTCTATAGCCAATGCCACTCATCTTATTTATTAATTTTATTATCTCATTCTTATCTTTAAAGTTTTCAAATAGTTCTTCTGTCGTATAACCAAAACAAGCAGCGTATGAAAAAATATTATCAGATGAAATATCCTTACCATACATAAATGGATTATATCCTTCATAAAAATCAAAAACCATGTCGCTACCTATCATTACATTTTTTATATTGTCATACTCAAAATACATTTTTCCAGTTTTTAAATAATCTTTAATAAATATTGAAAACTGCTCTTTTTTATCTTTATTCCACTTTTTTAATTTTAATTTCATACTCAAATGATTGAAATTTAAATATGACATTCTTCTTTTTAACTTATCTGATGATGTTTCCATTATTTTGACATTACGATTATAGTCTAACAAAGTACAACTATATCCATGTTCCTCTAAAAATTTTTGAGAAGCATATGCTTGTAAAACTGCTCCATGATTTAAACTCTTATACCAAGTTAATAAACCTATATCAAACATCTTATTCAACTTCTTTCTTTATTAATTTTTTATTAGACATTAACTTTAAAATTATTACCGGTAACAAAACGAATAATAAATATGGTCTAAATACTGCATAAAAACTACTTCTAGCACATGATTTTAATAATATACCTATAAATAACACTACCATATAATTACTTATTAAATCATTTTTATCTTCAAATTTCCTGTTAAGACTAATTAATGCTAATCCCCATAAATAAAACACTAAAAATCCAAAATAACTAAAATTATAATATGCCTCAGCAACAGGAGTACAGCCTAATCCAAAACTATATCCTAAATAATCACGCAAATATTGAGATATATTTCCATATTTATATGCAGGGTGGACAGCCCATAAATTTATATTAGGAACTACTTCTGTCAATGAAACTAAATATGAAGCTCCATATCCATAGTTATGAACTGATGGTAATATTTTTTGAAACTCAACTAAAGACATTAAATTCCAACCTGTATCACTAACAAAATCCACAACTGGATTACTATCTTTATCATAAATGCTTGCATTATTGCTTCTGGCAATACCAACTAATCTCATTCCAGCCATTAACAAAACCCCACATATTGCCAAAACTGCCATATTTTTAAATGGAATATTTTTGTTTTTATAAACAACAAATAACAATGCAAAAACAAACAATATAACACCTGTTCTTTGTCCTAGTAATAGTTCACATACAATATATAAAATAGAAAAAGCCAGTAACATTATTTTCTTAATTAAATAATTCTTACCATTAAATTCATTTTTCTTTCCCCAAACAAAAATTAATGTTATTATACCTAAAGGATAGAAATCAGCTATTTTTGCAAAAAATGATGCCGTACCAGTTACTAAAGTATCATATTGCATATCATAGCCTACTGTTTTAATAATATTTCGTAAATTAACAAATGTAATCAAGTATGGAATTATAAAAACAATACAACATATTAAACCAAATATTGTGATTTTTTTATAAGCTTCCTTCGATTCAATAATATTATAGAATTCATTTCTTTTTTTCTTTTTTAATCTTGTTCTTTTAGTAGAAGGATCAATTGAAAGTAAAACTACTGAATGCATAAAAGATAGACAAAGATATGAAAACAATAATCCTTTACATAAATCTATAGAAGTAAAAAGTTTCATCCACGTTGTCAAATCTCTAAATCCCGCTTTTATATTTAACATCCAAAAAGGAGTCTGCCCACATAGACACATATACAATAAAAGCATAAATATAATATATGGAGACAAAAATCGATAATATGCTTTCTTCCAACTAATTACAATATAAAATACAAGTAATACGCCAACAAATGACATAAATCTAATATTATATAAATAATTACTAGTTGATAAATCAAAATTTGCTTCAATTACTTGCAAAAGAAGGAATATTACAAAAACTCCTATTGATAGCAATTGATTTGTTGATATTCTTTTTTTCATTATTCCACCTCTAAATTATTCCTTAATATATATTTCTTCCATTATTTTTACTGTATTAGCAATATTGTAATTATTATTGGTAATAGTATTATAAATGCGTTCTTTATCGTATAATCTATGGTATTTCCTTCCTATAATATGATTTACCCATTCATTAACATTCAAAGATATAAATACAACTAAATTCATATTAAAATCTACTTTCTTCGTTATATTGTTTGATACTAATGAAGGTATACCAGCAGTTTGTGCTTCAACTAAAGTTACTGGAAAGCCTTCATATAAAGATGGCATAATCATCAAATCTGCTGCTTTCATATATTCATTAACATTAGAAACGCTTCCTACTAAATATACATAATTTAATAAATCATTTTTAATAATCATTTCTTTTATATAATCAAATTTTGGTCCATCACCAATTAAGTATAAATTAAACTTAACTTTCTTTTTCTTTAGTTCATTTGCTATTTCGATAATAAATTCGTGATTTTTAGGTTCAACAAATCTTCCAACATGTATGATGTTTATTTTATTTTCGGATAGTCCAAGTTTTTTCATATAATTATTTTTTTCTATTGAATCTTTAACCATAAAATTTTCTAGTATTATTCCATTAGGTATAACTTCAAAATTATTAGTGCCAAACAATTTTAACCCTGCATCGCTAGAACACGCTAATAATTTTGTAGAAAATCTTCTTGTCAAACATCTTCCTAAAATCAATTTGAGTTTTCCTGGAAATGATGTACTATGACTATGACTAATTCTGTTTTTTATTTTACATTTTTTTGCAGCATACATACTTATAAAAGACATAGCATTCATATGTGAGTGAACTGCAATATATGGTCCATTATTTTTCATTACTTCTACGTGTTTACTTATACATTTTCTTAACCCTATTTTTTGAGGACTAGGTATTACAAATATTCTTCCACCTAATTTTTTCACTTCTTCTTCATAACCATCTTTAACATTCTCTCTAACAATGAAATCAAATTGTATTTTTTTTCTATCAATATTTCTATAAATATTCATTACTAAAGTTTCTGCTCCACCACGTTGCAATGAACCTAATACTTGTAATACTCTTTTCATTTTTTCACCTCTTATTATTTTTTTGAATTTGCCAAATCAGATAATTTTTTATAAAATGATTGTCTTCTACTATCAAGAATACTTTTCTCGTATTTTAAAGCCTTGTTATAATTTTCATTTCCTGCTTGAATCATTTTTTCCCAATTACTTAATAATTCTTTAATTTTCTTAGAATAAGCTTCTGGGGTACGATTTTCAACTAAATAATTTTCATCAAGTAATTCAACTATCCCATCAACAGGACTAGAAACACAAGGCAAACCAACTGCCATCGCCTCAATAATTGTTCTTGGTAATCCCTCTGACTCTGTAGGAAAAACTAACAAGTGGCTTTCTTTTAAGCAATTAAAAATTCTTTGTTTATCTTTAACTGAGCCTAGAAAAATTACATTTTCTTCAATTCCTAATTCATGAGATAAATTTTCAAATTCTTGTCTTTTTTTTCCATCTCCAATTAAAGTTAATTCAATATTATATCCATCATCAATTAATGTTTTTACTGCTCTTATAAGAATGTCTTGTCCTTTTCTATAAGTATCCATGAATCCTGTATGAATTAGTTTGTATTTTTTTGGTACATCATCTATTCTCCAATTTCTTAATTCTAAATTACTTTTATCTAATTCAATTGTAGAATAACTTGCTGTAAAAAACTCTTTTGTTTCTTTTCCTTTTAATAGACTTTGACTTGGGTATTTTTGTTGTAAAACATACTCAGTAACATAAGAAACTCCATTTGCTTTTTTACATATATCTTTAGCAATATTATCAATTCTTTTGTTTAAAAAATCTTTAATTAATCCCTTACCTTCAATCATCTTATCAGCAGAAATCATAAATTCTACTCCTAACACTTTATTTCTTTTTAATACCTCTTTATAAGTAAATAAAGATAATGGCGTTGGAACTCTATATAAAACAGCATCTGCTTCATCGATGTATTCACCAATTAGTTTTCTTATTTTAAATAGATTCTTAATTAAACCTTTTATACCATAAAAATTGGGTAGTTTTCTGAAAGATACATTTTGTCCACTTACTTTTAATTTATATTTTTCTTTATTGCTATCGTCTGTTCTACCACACACGATTATTTCTGAAAAAGTAGACATATATCTTTTCAAAAAATTGTAATCAACTACTCTATCACACCATACTTCCCCATTATTATCTACATAAAAGTGACTTTCTAATATTAATAATAATTTCATTTTTGCCCCCATTATTGTAATTTCCAATTATTATATTTTTCTAAAAACTCTTTATGAAACTTTGAATCATTTGACCATGGTCCATTCATCATAGTTTCTTTATAAATATAATAGTCAATACTTATAACATTTGTTGATTTTTCAAAATAGTTAAAAGCAGCAACTTTTATATTAGCATTAGGAAAAACTCTCTCTATTTTTTCTTTACATGCTTTAATAGAATATCCTGTATCAACAGAGTCATCAACTAAAACTATATTTTTACATTCTTTATATTTACTCCATATTTCTTTATCAAAAATAACATTTCTCTCAACATTTTTTTCATGTACGTTTGATTTAACTTCTTTATTTCTTAAATACATTTTTATTTTTTTAGGTATTAATTTTAAAAATGGACTAATAATCTTTTTTAATTTATTACCTTTTCTAGTTGCTTTTATTTCTAATAATGGACAATCGCCTAATTCTGATAGTTTTTGCCCAATAGTATATGAGCCTTTTGCTACGAAAACTACTAGATCAAATTTAAAATCTTTAGAAATCTTGTTATATAATTCTATTGTTTTATTTTCTACGTCTTTTGAAGATAGTTCGATATAATTCATTAAACTCACCTTTCTCAATCATTTTTATTATTCTTGCAAATTTAGTTATTGTATGAGCAAGCTTTATACATTTCTTTTTATGAAATACTGACTTTTCAACAATATCTTTCATATTATTTTTAAAGTCTTCAATATTTGTATATTCTATTTCAATATAGTTTCTTCCTAGTTCTATAAAAGTATGAGCGTCACTTCCTATAATAGGTGTTATCTTCAATTTCTGTTGTATATCTTTTTGTTTATTACTATACTTTTCAGAAATATTTCTACCATTATGTATTTCAATAAAATCAATTTCATCTTTTAACTTTATTTGTTTTTCTTCTTTTAAAACAGTTTTATATCTTTTTTCATCGTATGGATGCGGTAAATATACAATTCCGTTTTGCTCTTTAATTTGTTTAACTGTTAGTTCTGGGCTCTGAAAAGGTTCAATTTTTTTATTTAAAAATAAACCTATTATCTCTCCCGAATCAGTCATTACTTCTTCTCCAATAATTACATCTATATTAAATTTCTTTAAAAATTTTTGATATTTAATTGCTCCTTTTACTTCATTATGGTCAGTGATTGCAATTAATTTTATTTTTTTTAGTTTTAGCATAAATAATATAAAGAACTTATTTAATATACTATCTTTGGAAAATCTTGTATGAGTATGGAACTCTGCTCTAATTTTACTCATATACTATTCCTCCTAGTTATTTTTTTGATAAAACTCTTTATACCATTCTGCAAATTTTCTTAATCCATCTCTTAATGATGTACTAGGTTTAAAACCATAGTCTTGTTCTAAAGCACTTGTGTCTGCGTAAGTGATAGGTACATCACCTGCCTGCATAGGTACAAGTTCTTTATGAGATTCAAAATCATAATCCTCTGGTAATACTTTTGCTTTTATTAATTCTTCTTGTAAGATTTGAACAAAATCTAATAAGTTTTCTGGATTTGAATTTCCTATGTTATACACTGCATAAGGTGGTATTGGTAATCCATCTGCTCCATTTTCTTTTTTAGGAGCTCCTTTCATAACCCTTATAATTCCTTCAACAATATCATCAACATAAGTAAAATCTCTTTTACAATTTCCATAATTAAATATTTTTATAGTTTCACCATTTATTAATTTATTAGTAAACCCAAAGTATGCCATATCTGGTCTTCCTGCTGGACCATATACTGTAAAAAATCTTAATCCAGTTGATGGTATATTATAAAGTTTGCTATAGCAATGTGCCAACAATTCATTAGATTTCTTTGTTGCAGCATAAAGTGAGATTGGATTATCTACTTTATCATCAGTGCTAAAAGGTACTTTAGTATTACCACCATATACAGAACTTGATGAAGCATATACTAAATGCTCTACTGGATTATGTCTACAAGCCTCTAAAATATTATAAAAACCAATTAAATTAGACTCTATATAAACATCTGGATGATCTATGCTATATCTAACTCCTGCTTGTGCTGCTAAATTAACAACAACATTTGGTTTATATTCTTCAAATATTTTATTTATTAATTGTTTATCTGCAAGATTTCCTTTTATAAAAGTGAAGTTTTCATATTTGCTTAATATATTTAACCTATATTCTTTTAATGATACATCATAGTAGTCATTTACACTATCTAATCCAATCACTTTAACATCACTAATTTCTTCTAATAATCTTTTAGATAAATAAAAACCAATAAAACCAGCACTTCCAGTCACCAAAATAGTTTTATTATTTAAATCAATTTTTTCTTTTAACATATTAAATCATTTCTCCTTAAAAAACTCGAGGTATATACAATACCCCGAGTTGTCTCATTAATATTCAAATCATCGATTGTATAATCCTTTGCTACAAAATTTTCAGAGTATTCAAGTGATTATACACATATTTAATTACTTAATTGATATGCTTTCACACTTACCCTTTTATTCTTTAAAATTTCAAAATTAACAATACAAAATTGCAATTGTACAAACATATCAATTGTACTCCCAAATGCCCCTTTAAAGAATTACGTGTTATATTATATAATATAAACGTTAATTTTACAAGGTTTTTTACCAATTTTATGCAATTTTTTTCAAGTAAGTGAAAAGTTTTTCAAAACGCGACCTCTTATTTCGTAAAAGGTTGTATTTAA
>ENA-ORMR01000266-ORMR01000266.1-human-gut-metagenome-genome-assembly--contig:-NODE-266-length-58081-cov-46.131320_pt1 | contig 58081 bp, 45 predicted proteins | sample MGYA00242107_ERZ509003 | MGnify/ENA primary metagenome ERZ509003 (study PRJEB26280, sample SAMEA2338699) | human gut metagenome | biome: human gut; feature: human-associated habitat; material: faeces...
CCGCCATCATCGGCGGACGCAAGCCCATCGGGTGCGATACGCTCCACGACCGGGGTAAACTGCAGATAGCGGCAATCTATATCTTTAAAGAAATTATAGAATTCAAGCGGATGCCCTACATTGCAGTCGTTGACTACGGCCATTGCATTCCACTCTACCCCATGCCTGTTGAGCATATCGATGCCACGCATCACGTCGTCGAACGAACCGGCTCCGGCCGGATTGCGGCGATAGCGGTCGTGGAACTCGCGCGGTCCGTCGATCGACACACCAACCAGCCAGCCGTTATCCCTGAAGAAGCGGCACCATTCGTCGGTGAGCATAGTGCCGTTTGTCTGAATGCTGTTGTCGATGCGTATGCCTGCGCGGGCATATTTACGCTGCAACTGGAGGACGCGCCGGTAGAAGGCCGGAGAACGCATCAGCGACTCCCCTCCGTGCCAGGTAAACATCACCGCAGGCATCGACTGAGCTTCGATATACTGCCTGATATATTCCTCGAGAAGAGCATCGCTCATAAACGATCTGTTACCCGTTTCGCTGCGCGGGTAAAGCTTCTTTTTCTCGAGATAATAGCAATAGCTGCAGCGCAAATTGCATAGACTGCCCGCAGGCTTGGCCATGACATACAGCGGACGCGAGAACGGCGCAAAGGGCAGGCTCATTCCTTATGAAGAGTATTCGGATCGAAAGGCTTGACAACGGTCACAGTCTTTCCTTCGGGATCCACCATGATGCCACCCTTGGCCTCAATGCTCGCAAGCATTTCGGCACGCAGGGCATCGATCTTCTTACGGGCCTTTGCCGGCTGATCGGCCATCAGTTTGTTTATAACCCGCGATTCGAGGCCTATCTTGTAGAATGCTATACGGATAAACTTCCAATTCTGATCGGTCAGATCATATTTTTTCTGAAGACGGTCGGCTATTCCCGACCCTTCGGCATCCGCTTCTTTGTCGAAAACACCGCGGTAATACTGCTCAAGCTGTTCCTGGCTGAGTATGTCGGCAATGGCCCGCTCGTGCATTCTCTGAAGCTCGCGCGAGGCTTTGACACTAAGAATACCGTCGGCCGATGCTACCCTAAGCACAAACAGAGAGTCCTCGCGCGCAAAAGCACGGGCAAGCGTCTGCTGCTGCGTGCCATCGAGCTTCACATAGCGGCAGACCTCGAAAACATTGCGTACTGTCGAAGGATGAAAGCCGTTCAGGGCCGATGTGTCGAGAGTCTGGGCGCCAAGACCTAATCCGACTATGGAGAAAAGAGTCGATACGAAATATTTCAGTTTCGCCATGGTAGATAATGAGTGATTTTTGCTTTCGTTTCGAATAAAAAGCGTAACTTTGTGCAAAACTACAAAAAATATCTGAACGCTACCATGAGACCAGGCAAAAAATTGAATTTTTTATTATTCGGCGTCAATGCTCTGGCACTCGCGCCGGTTACAGCACCTGCACATGCCGCAACACCCAAACTCCCAAACCGTCCCAACATACTCTTCATAGCAGTCGACGATATGAAACCGTGGCTTTCGGCCTACGGCGACACTCTCGCACACACTCCGAACATGGACCGGCTTGCGGCCCGTGGCACCGTGTTCAATAACGCCTACTGCCAGATTGCCCTGAGCGGTCCCACCCGCTCGAGCCTCATGACCGGTCTGAATCCCGACCATACAGGCGTGTGGTGGCTGATGGGTTCGTTCAGAAAGAACAATCCCGACATAGTGACCATGCCGGAGGCGCTCAAAAACGCAGGATACGAAACCGTCGGGGTCGGAAAAGTTTACCATGCGCTACGCGACAAGGCTGTCAAGGACGATCCGAAATCGTGGAGCCTGCCCTATGTGAAGACACAAGGCGCCACCTATGCCCTTGCCAACGGACGTGTAGCGACCGAATGCGCCGATGTGCCCGACAACGGCTATATCGACGGCGTCATTGCCGAAGAAGCGGTCAAGACAATGGCCAAACTGAAGGAGGGCGACAAACCGTTCTTCCTGGGAGTGGGATTCAAAAAACCGCATCTGCCGTTCTGCGCTCCTAAGAAATACTGGGACATGTACAGGCACGACGATATGCCTGTGGCCAAATTCCAGGACATGGCAGCCGACGGATGCGAATATGCCTACCATAACTCGCTCGAAGTAAAAGGATATTCCGACATACCACCATTCGAAAGCTATGTCGACACCAAACACCTCGATGTAGAGACCCAGAAAAGACTGCTGCACGCCTACTACGCCTGCATATCGTATACCGACGCCCAGATTGGCAAGGTACTCGACGCCCTCGATGATAACGGGCTCGCCGACAATACGATAATAGTGCTTTTCGGCGACCATGGCTATCATCTTGGCGACCACGGGCTGTGGAACAAAATGACCAACTTCGAGCAGGCCACCCGCGTGCCTCTGATGATATCCGCTCCTGGCATGAAAAAAGGTGTGAAATCCGATGCAATGGTCGAATTTCTCGACATCTTCCCGACCATAGCCGAACTCACCGCTACGCCGCATCCGCAGCAACTCGACGGCGTCAGTCTGGTTCCGGTGCTTAAAAATCCGAAAGCCAAGGTAAAGGATTATATAATGAGCCAGTACAGCCGCACCACTACCGAAGACTATACCATCAGCACCGATACCGACCTCGAAGGCAAAGCCGAATACCTCGAGAACGATATAATGGGTTATGCCATCCGCGACAAGCGCTACCGCCTTGTGCAGTGGACCAAAGGCTTCAAGACATACATGCCTTTCGACGAATCGAAAGTGATAACCTGCGAACTCTTCGACTACGAAAAAGATCCCCTTGAGACCAAAAATCTGGCCAACGATCCGGCATATGCAAAGGTAGTGAAACGTCTGCAGGGACAGCTCAGGGAATACTATGCCCGCAGCTACAAATCGCCCATGTCAGCCCCGATCAAGGCCTGTGCCGAAAGGAAAACAGAGATCAAGAAAGCCGATCTTAAAAAACATTAAAAATTTTGAAACTGCCGGGCTTTTTTATACCTTTGCACCCGGTTAAGCTACAGCATAACCGATAAACTAATTATTAACCACTTAATTTTCAAGGAATGCACTTAAGTTCTGAAGAAAAAGCGCAGATCTTCGAGAAGTACGGTAAGAGCAAGACTGACACTGGCTCGCCTGAAGCACAGATTGCATTATTCTCCATCCGTATCGCTCATTTGACTCAGCACCTGAAGTCAAATCACAAAGATCATACAACCGAACGCGCTCTTAAGATGCTGGTAGGTAAGCGTCGTCGTCTGCTCGACTACCTCATGCGCAAAGACATCGCCCGCTACCGTGCCATCATCGCTCAAAAAGAGCTCGGCATCCGCAAATAAGCGGCGCCACAACCAAAAAAAACCGCAGCACCCACCACGGGTTGCCGCGGTTTTTTTGTGGTTAATGATTTCCACAAAAACATACCCGCCATACAAAGAAAACCCCGAACCGCTGCAACGGTCGGGATTTCAAGGGTTGAAAGGTGATACAGCGAGCCTCCAATCTTTGCAATTGAAATAGCTGTGAAACCTTTCCATATTATGCGTATCGAAATTGCGTTTAATGTGGGCAAATGGACGATTAAAATAATATTCCGTCGCCGATGCCGGGGGTTGCGCAAGCATTAAAGCGGTTTAATAACCACGCCCCCCGAAAGGTTTTTCTTTGAGCCGCGAGTGGGACTCGAACCCACGACCTTTTCGTTACGAATGAAATGCTCTACCAACTGAGCTATTGCGGCGTTGACTATCTAAAAGCCGTGCAAAGTTAGTGATTATTTTTGAGTCTGCAAGCTATAAGTCAATTTAATTTTGGCGTCCTCGAACCGCACCACAGCTGCCACAGGCGATGTGAGATAGGGAAGGACCTCAGTTACTGTCTGTTCCTGAGTTCCGTAGTAATAACCCGAAGAAGTCGACTCTGTGTTGACCTGAACGGGAACGAGACAGAACTGGCAATCTTCATCCTCTATGGTCTCCTTGTCGAGCATATTGAGGATATAGGAACGCAGTGCACTGAATGAGTAGGTCTGTGTCGTTGAGTTATACGACGCATAGAACGACGTTTTATTGTCGGGCAGTTTGTTGTCGGCAAAGAATGCGTCACGGTCTTTCTTAAGCACCATCAGCACATAGGGAGGCGCTGTAACGCCATCGGAGTTCGCAATCGAGTCAGCCGGAATGGACATGGTCAGACCGTTGACAACCGCGGCTCCCGACTGATGGCTGCGGAAACGCGATATGATCTCACGTGTTGGGAATTCGAAATCCACCTCGTAGCCGGCAGGGCCCACAAGCATTGTCTTTCCCTGAGCAAGGCGGTCGGTGATGTCGCCCGACAGTTTTATAGAAAGGTTATTGTTGTTTATCACCTCGGGAGTAACCATATAATACTGGTGGACGGCATCGAGGGTATCGAGCTTCGCTTCCTCGGTATTGTACTCGATATGGCGCATGTGCATTGTCATGAATGTCTGAGCCACAAGGGTAAGACGTCCCGAACCAAAATAGTTGTCGATAAATATGCCCGGGAATACCTTTTCGGCGAAAATCTGGCCGTTGGCATAGTTCGCAGGATTATCTATAAAGCTCTGGAAAAGGCTCCGGCCAAGATCTCGGGGAAGTTTGAAGCGGATATCACGATAACGGAGGAGCGCAATAGAATCGTTACCCATGCTGGTGGCATTGAATATTGCCGATGCCAGAGGTGCAGATGCATTATAGTATCCCTGCGGATCGAAATCGCTTGCGATCTGCCGTGGAAGCTGTTTATTGAGAGCATATACTTTCAAGCCCATTGGAGCTACAGAATCTCCAATGAATGACTGATATGCATATCTGAGCGTAAGAATAAGGGAATCGACATCGGCAGGTGCGAAATTGGCGGTATCGAGTTCGGTAGACGGAAGGAACTGCGATACGGCCGAGCTCGAGATAGAGCCATAGGACGGAAGGTTGACCTGTCCGAGCATCTGAGTGGTAGTCTTGGGACGTATGGCCGCGATTGCCTCGCTGTGTCCGGTGACAGTAAATGCCGAGTCGATGATGATGTTCACCTTATCGCCGGTCAGCGACGAGCCAATCTCGGAAACATTGTCATCGCAGGCTGTAAATGCACCCAACAGCAAAAAGGCCGCAAGCGCACTGATAACAGGAATTTTCATAGTGTATTGCCTGTCGTAATTTTATAGAGATTTGTAGAATTCATTATATGCGTCCACGGCATCCTCACCCGGATAGTCGAGCATAGGCTTGCCCGAAGCCTTGGCATATTCGAGGATTTCGGGATTGATATCGGTGGTGGCCACAACGATGGCATCGGAATAGTCGATGGCAATCTTATTGAGCTTTACATAGTCAACATTGCCGTCGCCGTCGGTGAGGCTTGCGAGCATCTCGTCGGTGAAACCTTCCGCTTTAAGCTTTTCGACTGTGCGGGCATCGAAATTGCCCTCGAAAGGATCGTTGAACAGAGAGAAAACTATCTTGCTCGAACGGAACGACGGATCTTCGGGATATATATATTTAAGATAGAGGGGTGTAAGCGCTGTAATCCAGCCCGTGCAGTGAACGATCGAGGGTTCCCAGCGAAGCTTACGCACGGTCTCGACAACACCGCGAACAAAAAAGATGGTGCGTTCGTCGTTGTTTTCGGGCTGTTCTACAGTTTCGAGCTTGCCGGGCGAATGACGCACGAAATAGTCGTCATTATCAATAAAATACACCTGCAGGCGGGTAGGCTGCAAAGTAGCCACCTTGATAATAAGGGGATGGTCGGTGTCATCGATTATGATATTCATGCCCGACAGCCTTATCACTTCGTGAAGCTGATTGCGGCGCTCGTTGATTGCGCCATAGCGGGGCATGAAAGTGCGCACTTCAGCGCCACGTTCCTGAATACCCTGAGGCAGAGTGCGGCCGAACGTCGACATTTGGCCGGCCGGTAAATAAGGTTCTATCTCCTGCGAGATGTATAGCACTTTTTTGACGTCCATTCTTGGATCTTAAGGAGAGAGATTTTAGATGAGTTGCGTTAATTTCTGTTTAAATCAATGAGGCAAAGTTAGCGATTTTTTTTGACGTATAGAAGCGAACATACCTCCGTTTTTGCGTTTTTTGTGTTTTTTAAGTTTCATTTTCAACGGCTATATAGTAACTTTGCATGCCCGAAAGCATGCCGGCGCGCAGGCCCGGCATCCGGCCCGGGATATCAATACTTTTCAAACCAACCACTTAGAGCCGCAATGACAAAAAGAATATCTGTAGCCATACTATCGGCCCTCATTTTAGCCATCTCGGCAATGGCTGCCGACCTCGCCACACCCGTAAGATGGCGTACATTCGTTAAAACAGCACCCGACGGCACTGGCACGGTCACTTTCCGCGCTCTCGTGGCACCCGGCTGGCACCTGTACGGCCTCGACATCCCCGATGGCGGCCCTAAAGCGACCTCTTTCGATCTCAAGGGAAGCACGGGAGTGAAATTTACCGGTCCCGTCAAGCCCGCTCGCGAACCCCTCACCATCGACGACGCTATGTTCGGCATGAAACTCACGTGGTGGGACGCCAATGTGGACTTTACCGTTCCGTTCAAGATCACCGATAAATCTCAGGCAAGAATCGACTGCAAGATATCCTTCATGACATGCGACGGGGAATCGTGCCGTCCTCCGAAAACCGAAAGTATTTCCGTTCCTGTAAAGCAAGCCAAATGAAACGAATAGCAACCGCCGTCGTTACGGCTCTCATCGCACTGCTGGTACAAGGCATAGCATATGCCGCGCCTTCTCATGTGGAATGGTCGGTACGGACCGAGAACAGCGCTCCCGACAAAGGCACAGTCATAGTCACGGCCAAAATAGAATCGGGATGGCACATCTACGGCCTCGACATAGCCAATCCGACAAACGAGCCGGGAGTCCCCGACGCCACTTCAATCGAAATAGAACCGCAGCCGGGGCTGAAAATAGTCGGTCCTACCACTACCGATTCTCAGCCGGTTGTGCATTTCGATGAATTTCTGAATCTGAATCTTCCATGGCTGCAGGGCACGGTAGAACTTCGCCGTGATTTCGAGCTGACCGACGGCGCCAAGGGTGCAAAAGTGAAAGGCTATGTCAAATACATGGCTTGCAACGACAATTCGTGCACACCTCCGGCCAAATACGAATTTGATCTCGACTTCGGCGACATGACATCGCCGGCCCCGGCCGCCGATGTTATCACAGATGTTCCGGCTGCCAAGCCGACAGCAAATATAGCTCATGACACCGCCGACGCCAACGAATGGTGGGAACCGGTGACCGTAGAAACCAACAAAACCGAGCAAAGCTATTGGGCGATTCTTCTGTTCGGCTTCCTGGGCGGTCTAGTGGCTCTCATGACGCCCTGTGTATGGCCCATGATCCCCATGACTGTCAGCTTCTTCCTCAAAAAGAACAAAAGCCGTCGACGCTCCATCGCCGACGCCATAATCTACAGCGCGAGCATCATCGTTATCTTCCTGGTACTCGGCATACTGCTTACAGTGATATTCGGACCCGGCAAGCTCAACGAAATAGCGACAGGCGCGGTATTCAACATCATATTTTTCGTACTGCTGGTAGTTTTCGCCATATCGTTCTTCGGCGCTTTCGACCTTAGCCTGCCTTCAAGCTGGTCGACCGCCATCGACAACAAAGCCGAAAGCACGACCGGCCTGCTGAGCATCTTCTTCATGGCCTTCACGCTGGTGCTGGTATCATTCTCCTGCACAGGACCTATCATCGGCACACTCCTTGTCGAAGCTTTCTCGCAGCAGAATCTTCTGGGTCCGCTGCTGGGCATGGGTGGTTTCGCCATCGGTCTTGCACTGCCGTTCGGTCTGTTCGCGTTCTTCCCCTCGATGCTCAAGGGACTGCCCCACTCCGGCGGATGGCTCAACACCGTCAAAGTGGTGCTCGGCTTCATCGAACTCATACTCTCTCTCAAGTTCCTGTCGGTAGCCGACCTGGCCTACGGCTGGCGAATACTCGACCGCGAAGTATTCATAGCCCTGTGGATAGTACTGTTCGTTCTGCTCGGCATGTATCTGCTCGGCAAACTGCGCTTCAGCCACGACTCGCCCATGGAGCACACTCCCGTGGGCCGCTTCTTCCTGGCACTCGGTTCGTTTGCTTTCGCAGTATACCTCGTACCCGGTCTCTGGGGCGCTCCCCTCAAGGCCATCAGCGCTTTTGCTCCTCCGCTGTATACACAGGACTTCAACCTCTACGGCGGTGAATTCCAGAAATTCCACGACTACGACGAAGGCATGGCCTATGCCGCCGAGCACAACAAGCCGGTTCTTGTCGACTTCTCGGGCTATGCATGCGTCAACTGCCGCAAAATGGAAGGCGCCGTGTTCGACACTCCCGCTGTCCGCGGTATAATAGAGCGCGACTATGTGATGATTGTGCTCATGGTCGATGACAAGCAGGCGCTCCCCGAGCCTGTCACCGTGATGGAAGAAGGCAAACCAAAAAAGCTCACTACCGTGGGCGAACGCTGGAGCTATCTCCAGTACCATAAATTCGGCATCTCTTCTCAACCGTACTATATCCTTCTCGACAACCATGGCAAGCCCCTGTCGGCTCCGCGCGTATACGACGAGAATGTCGGAGCGTTCACAGCATGGCTCGAAGAAGGTATCGAAACATACAAACAAAGATGAAACAGCATAGCAGAGAAGAGAAACTCGAAGCTCTCGGACAAGTGATCGACACCCTCGATATCCTGAGGGTGAAATGTCCGTGGGACGCCAAGCAGACCAACGAAAGCCTGCGGCCAAACACGATAGAAGAAGTGTACGAACTCACACAGGCGCTTCTCGACGACAAAGCGGACGAAATCAAGAAAGAACTTGGCGACGTACTGCTTCACATTCTCTTCTACTCGGTGATAGGCAGCGAAAAAGGCCAGTTCGACATAGCCGATGTGGCCGATGCCCTCAACAAGAAACTCATCTTCCGGCACCCGCATGTGTTCGGCGACGTAAACGCCGACACAGCCCACCAGGTAGAGATGAACTGGGAGCAGATAAAGCTCAAGGAAAAAGGCGGCAACCGCTCGGTGCTCGCAGGCGTGCCGGCAGCGCTGCCGGCGCTCGTCAAGGCTTTCCGTGTACAGGAAAAAGCCGCCAACGCCGGCTTCGACTGGGAGACTCCCTCGGATGTATGGGCTAAAGTACGCGAAGAATACGAAGAAGTGGCCGCAGCCGTAGACGACGGCGACAAGAAGGATATCGAGGCCGAATTCGGCGACCTTCTTTTCTCCGTCATAAATGCGGCACGCCTCCACGGTGTCAACCCCGAGAACGCTCTTGAGCGGTCGAACCGTAAATTCATATCGCGCTTCAACTACATCGAGGAATCCGCCAAAGCCGCCGGTCTGTCGCTCAAGGATATGACACTGGCACAGATGGACGAGCTCTGGAACAAGGCCAAGGCAGAGGAATGAGGCTTTGCATTACCGAGAAACCGAGTGTAGCCCGCGACATAGCCCAGATTCTGGGCGCACGCGACCGGCACGACGGCTATTTCGAAGGCGATGGTTGGCGCGTGACGTGGACCTTCGGACATCTTTGCTGCCTTTTCGAACCCGACGATTACAAGTCAGAGTGGAAAAAATGGGCGCTCAGCATGCTTCCCATGCTGCCCGAAAAATACGACATCAAACTCATCGACGATGCCGGCTACAAGCACCAGTTCGAGGTCATAGAACACCTCATAAGCGAAGCCGACGAAGTTGTTAACTGCGGTGATGCCGGGCAGGAAGGCGAGCTCATACAGCGCTGGGTGATGAAAAAGGCCGGCACATCGTGTCCTGTCAAACGGTTATGGATATCGTCGCTCACCGACGAATCAATAAAAGAAGGTTTCCATTCGCTGAAGCCGCAGGCCGACTACGACCGCCTTTTCCAGGCCGGCATGTGCCGGGCCATCGGCGACTGGATTCTGGGCATGAACGCCACCCGTCTGTACACGCTTAAGTACGCCGGCCGTGGCCAGGTACTGTCCATAGGCCGCGTCCAGACCCCTACCCTCGCCCTTATTGTCAAGCGGCAGCGCGAAATCGAGCAGTTCGTTCCCACCGACAGCTGGGAGTTGCACACACGCTATCGCGATGTCGACTTCACATATACCGGCGACCGCTTCGACAAACCCGAACCCGGCGAAGCCACGGTAGCCCGTATTTCAGCGGCACCCTTCACCATCACCTCCATCACCAAGAAGAAAGGGCGCGAATCGGCGCCGCGGCTCTTCGACCTCACATCGCTGCAGGTGGAGTGCAACAAACGCTTCTCGTGGACGGCGGAACAGACCCTGCGTCTCATCCAGAGCCTCTACGAAAAGAAACTCACCACCTACCCGCGTGTCGACACCACCTACCTGAGCGACGACATGCACCCGAAGATCGCCCCCACTCTCAGGATGATGGCGCCCTATGCCTCGCTGACGGCACCGGTACTGGCAAAACCGATACCGAAAAGCAAAAAGATATTCGACAATGCCAAGGTGACCGACCACCACGCCATAATACCCACCGGACAGGCTCCCAACGGTCTCGACGGCGACGAGCGTAAGCTCTACCACCTCATAGCCATGCGCTTTATAGGCGTGTTCTATCCCGACTGCGAATTCGAGTCGACCACCGTAACCGGCCTTGCCGACGACTGCGAATTCCGTGCCACCGGCAAGGTCATTGTATCGCCCGGCTGGAGGTCGCTTCAAGGCGGCAAAAACGACAATAACGAATCCCGTCAGGAAGAAGGCGACAATGCCGTGCTGCCGGTTTTCACTCAGGGCGAAAGCGGCCCTCACGAGCCGTTCCTCGCCAAGAAGACCTCGCAGCCGCCAAAATACTACACCGAAGGCACGCTGCTGCGGGCTATGGAGACGGCCGGTCGCACCGTCGACGACGACGAACTTCGCGACGCACTCAAAGAAAACGGTATCGGGCGTCCGTCGACGCGGGCAAACATCATCGAAACCCTCTTCAAACGCCGCTATATAGCCCGCGAGCGCAAGAATATCGTTGCGACCGAAGCCGGCATTACCCTCATCGATACCATACAGGAGGAATTGCTGAAATCGGCCAAGCTCACCGGACTATGGGAAAACAAACTGCGCAGAATTGAACGCGGCGACTATTCGCCCGGCCTCTTCATCCACGAAATAAGCCAGCTCATGCGCGAGATTGTAACTAAGGTTCTGTCCGACAATACATCGGTCCGTATCGAGGCTGCCCGTCAGGAAGAGCCTAAGCCGGCAAAAAAGACGACCAAGCCACGCACCCGCACCACAAAACTCGAACAGATCGAATGCCCCGTGTGCGGTAGCGGCCACATCATCAAAGGGCGCTCGGCATATGGCTGCAGCCGCTATGCCGACGGCTGCACATTCCGCCTGCCATTCGACGAGTGCGCCGGCGACTCCACACCGGCACAGGTGAAAAAATATATAGCCAAAAAGAAATGACAGCCCAGTGGATAATAGTAGGCCTGATTCTGGCTCTCTGCATATTTGTAGCCGTACGCTCTATAGTGCAGCGGCATAACAATCCCTGTCGGTCGTGTCCTACGCGCGACTGCTGTGCAAAACGAAAGAAAAAATGAGTATTACCCTTTCCGACGGCTTGACAGTGCGTGAGCGCCTGCTTGCCATGCAGGCCGAAAGCAACAAGGAATTTACACGGCGCCTGCACCCCGGCATCGAGAATATCCTCGGTCTGAGAGTGCCGGCCCTGAGACAGTTGGCTGCTGAAATTGCCCGAGGCGACTGGCGCCGGTATCTCGAAGACCCGGGGTCGTACTACATGGAAGAGCGCATGCTCCACGGCATGGTTCTCGGAAAGATACGCATCGACGATACCGACACATATCTCGAAATGGTCGGAAATTTCGTGGAGCGGATAAACTCATGGTCGGTATGCGATACATTCGACTTCTCAGGCGGCCGGAAGTTCGTCGACAGAAATTCCGATAAAATATTTGAATGGCTCCGGACCTTTATCGACAGTGAGGCAGAATACACAGTGCGCTTCGGCGTTGTGATGCTTCTGAAATACTACATCAACGACCGCTATCTCGACGCCGTCGAAAAGACTCTCGGGAGCATCCGCCACACCGGCTACTACGTATCCATGGCCGTTGCATGGACAATAGCTGAAATTCTCATAAAATACCCCGACCAGGGGACGGCATGGCTGCACACTCGCCCTGTCGACGCTCAGACCATGCGCCGGGCCATACAGAAAGCTATCGAATCGTACAGAATCGACCCGGCCCGGAAAGAACTGCTGAGAGAATTCAGGGCTACACAAGCGTGATGGTGCCGTCGACCGCTATAGCTATCTTTCTATCGCGGTAAAGGTGACCAACCGCTTTCTTGAAATCCTTTTTACTGCAGCTGAATATCAGCTGAATCATTTCGGGTGAAAGCTTGTCGCTTATCGGGCCGGCTTCGGGGTGGCTCAGATAGTCCATTATGGTCTCAGAGAGCGATTCTGTCCGGTTTTTGGCCTTATCGTTGAGCGTAAGGTCGATTTTGCCGTCGGGACGCACCTGTTTCACGAACGCCTTTATATTCTCTTCGAGCTCTATGGGACGATAGATTTCGTTGGCGTAGATCATTCCGCGATGCAGATTGTCGACAATCACCTTATAGCCGATCTCGGTGTAGTCGTAGACAAGAGCGTCGACCTTGTCGCCGGGCTTGTAATCGGGAAAGACATTCCCAAGAAACTTCTCGATCTTGGCCGAGGCCACAATACGGTCGGTGGTATCGTCGACATATACATAGACCAGATATATGCCACCGCGGCGCATTCTCACACGCTGTTCGCTGAAGGGGACGAGAAGATCCTTCGGCAGACCCCAGTCGACAAACGCTCCGATATCGTTCACGGCATTCACTTCCAGAAAAGCGAACTGGCCGACGGTTGCATATGGTTTTTCGGTTGTTGCCACAAGGCGATCCTCGGAATCATTGTATACGAAAACCTCGATCGGATCGCCTGGATTGAGGTTTTCGGGGACATATCGTGCAGGCAACAGCACCTCTTTGGCATCTCCGTCGGCATGCAGATAAACGCCGAAATCCACAACGCGTGAAACCAAAAGTGTCTGATATTTGCCAAGCTTAATCATATTGTGTGCGTGTTTTATGTTTTTGGATTGCAAATGTCGGCATTAAAGCTTAAATTTGCAACACCTACTCATATCTACAACACGGGGCTATGCCCCTTTGTTCCCTTTATCGATGGAATCTGACAACACTGCAACGCTGCTAAAATATTTCCCCGGTCTCACCCGGGAACAGCTCGACTCTTTCGGGCACATGGAAGAGCTTTATGCCGAATGGAATGCAAAAATCAACGTGGTATCACGCGCCGACATCGGGAATCTGTTCTCTCGTCATATACTTCATTCACTGTCGATTGCAGCTTTATTCGGAGAACTTGCGCCTGGCACTACACTCCTCGACCTCGGTACTGGCGGCGGCTTCCCGGGCATACCTCTTGCGGTGATGTATCCACAGTGCAAATTCCACCTCATCGACAGAATTGGCAAAAAAATCAAAGTTGCCTCCGAGATAGCATCGTCGCTCGGACTGACCAATGTCACCTTCCAGCACGGCGACGCAGGCGAATGCCACGAAAAATACGACTATGTGGTGAGCCGTGCTGTGATGGCTCTCGACGGACTGGTAAAAATAGCTCAGAAAAACATACTCCGACATACTCCGCGCAAGAACCGATACTCTCCCGGACTTGTTTGTCTCAAAGGTGGCGACCTCGCCGAGGAAATTGCTGCCGCAGGCGATCGTGCCGTGATAGAAATACCTGTCACCGACTTTTTCAACGAAGCCTGTTTCGACACCAAAGAGATAATATATGTACCGCTATGATTAAAGTCAAAGAATTCTGCTTCAACCCTTTTGCGGTGAGCGCCTTCTTAATATGGGACAGCGACAGCCGTCTTGCCGTTGCCGTGGACCCCGGTATGCTCAGCAGCCGCGAGCGCGATGAGTTCGACAGCTATATCGCCGACAACAATCTGACATTAACACAGATAGTAAACACACATCTGCATCTCGACCATTGCTTCGGCGACAACTATGTGCGCAACAAATACGGTGTGAAAGTGGCCGCCCATCCGGCCGACGCCTTTTTGGGCGAAACACTCGCCGAACAGGCAGCTCGCTTCGGCATACGTCTTGCCGGCAACGACACGGCCGTGACTATCGATACAGAGCTTGCCGACGGCGACACTGTAGCGGTGGGTCACTATCAGCTCCACGTACTACACGTGCCGGGCCATTCTCCAGGTAGCATAGCGCTCTATTGCCCCGAAGGTGGTTTCGTGATTTCGGGGGATGTCCTTTTCCGCCGTTCGATAGGCCGCACCGACCTTCCCGGCGGCAATCTGAATACTCTTCTGGATAGTATCGACAAAAAACTTATGCCTCTGCCGGCCAATACCAGAGTTCTGCCGGGCCACGACGCTTCCACAACCATCGGCGAAGAACATCTGTCCAACCCATACCTCAAATAATACCATAAAAAATGCCCGGTTTCATCCGCAAAACGATATCCATGTATGTCGACGGTTTCAGATCAATGACTGTCGGCCGAAAACTGTGGATATTAATTATTGCCAAACTGGTGCTGTTCTTTCTGGTTCTGAAGCTGTTCTTTTTCCCCGACATTCTGTCGACTAACTTCGACACCGACGAGCAGCGTGCCGACGCCGTACGCTCCGCTCTGACCACACCCGCGCTTCAACCAACTAAAACACATTAAATATGAACGACTTATTAGGAGTAGTAGACTGGTCGAGGGCACAATTTGCCCTTACAGCCATGTATCACTGGCTCTTCGTGCCGCTGACAATAGGCCTGTCGCTTATTGTTGCTGTGATGGAAAGCATCTACGTCCGCACAGGAGACGCCCGGTGGAAAGGCATTACCAAATTCTGGATGACACTCTTCGGCATCAATTTTGCCTGCGGCGTAGCCACCGGTATAATCCTTGAATTCGAATTCGGCACAAACTGGTCGAACTACAGCTGGTTTGTCGGCGATATTTTCGGAGCACCGCTTGCTATCGAAGGCATAGTCGCTTTCTTCATGGAGGCAACCTTCGTGGCCGTGATGTTCTTCGGCTGGAACCGTGTGAGCAAAGGGTTCCACCTTACTTCCACATGGCTCACGGCCATAGGCGTGTCGCTGTCGGCATTGTGGATCCTCGTGGCCAACGCATGGATGCAGAATCCCGTGGGCATGCGTTTCGATCCGGCTCAGATGCGCAACGTGATGGACAACTTCTGGGAAGTGGCTTTCAACGCCGTTCCCGTCAATAAATTTTTCCATGCCGTATTCAGCGGCTGGTGCCTTGCCGGCGTATTCGTTGTCGGCGTGAGCTGCTGGCTGCTGTGGCGCAAGCGCAACGTCGAAGCCGCCAAAAGCTCGCTCAAAGTAGGCTCCTGGGTCGGTATGGCCGGCATATTGCTTACTCTTGCAACCGGACATGGCTCTGCCGTGGAAGTGGCGCGTGTACAGCCGATGAAACTCGCCGCCATGGAAGGTCTGTACCGTGGCGAAATCGGACAAAGCATCATCGGCATAGGCATTCTCAAGCCAGAAAATGAACGTACTCCCGACGATCCCATGCTTTTCTCCGTCGATATTCCGCAGGGTCTGTCGTACCTCATATATGGCGAAGGCGACCACTTCGTGCCCGGCATATGCGATCTTATCGACGGTTTCTCCATCAATGAAAACGGCGACACCGTCAACACTGTATCATATGCCGAACGAATAGCCGCCGGCACACGCTCGCGCGAGGCTCTTGCACGATACGGAGCCGCCGTGCAGGCAGGCGACACTCAGGCCGCCGAGCTTGCCGGAAGCGAAGTGGAGAAAGATTTCAAATACTTCGGCTACAGCTATCTGTCGTCGCCCGAAGATGCCATCCCGCCCGTTGGCATGACTTTCTATTCTTTCCATATCATGGTGTTTGCGGGCGGCTTCCTGCTGCTCCTCTTTGCTGTTATGCTGTTCCTGAGCTATCGCAAGAACAAATACCTCGAAAAAGCATGGCTCAACTGGGTCGGCATAGCATCGATAGCCATAGTGTGGATATGCAGTCAGGCCGGTTGGATGGTGGCCGAAGTCGGCCGACAGCCCTGGGTTATACAGGACCTTATGCCTACCACAGCTGCAATTTCCGACATATCGGCCTCTTCGGTCAAAATCACATTCTGGATTTTTGCGGCCATCTTCACCGGCCTGCTTATCGCCGAAATCAGCATCATGCTGCGCTATATCTCGTCGGCGTCCAAAGGTGATATCGAAAATCCCACCCACTAAACAATCTGCAACATGGAAACACTCGAAATACTTCAGGCCTACTGGTGGCTTCTGATATCGATACTCGGCGCGGCTCTGGTCTTCATGCTCTTCGTACAGGGCGGCCAGTCGATGCTCCACTGCAATGTGAGCGACGCACAGCGACAGCTTATGGTCAACTCACTCGGACTTAAATGGGAACTCACCTTTACCACTCTGGTGGTCTTCGGCGGCGCGTTCTTCGCATCGTTCCCGCTGTTCTACTCCACAAGCTTCGGCGGTGCATACTGGCTATGGATGCTCATACTGCTCAGCTTCGTGGTGCAGGCATTCAGCTATGAATTCCGCCGCAAGCGAGGCAATATCTACGGCACACGAACCTACGACAGCTTCCTGATGTTCAACGGACTCGTCGGCTGTGTGCTTCTCGGAGTGGCCGTCGGCACATTCTTCTTCGGCGGAGAATTCACCGTTACCAAAAACAACATACTCAACCCCGCGGCGCCGGTAATATCCAACTGGGCTCCGACGCACGGCCTCGAAGCCATAGCATGCTGGAAAAACCTGCTGCTCGGCTTTGCCGTGTTCTTCCTGGCCCGTACCATGGCATCGCTCTACTTTATCAACAACATTGCCGGCGACAACGACCTTACTGCCAAAATGCGCCGCAAGGCTCTTGTCAACGGTCTTGTCTTCGCCGTCCTTTTTGTAGCTTTTCTGGTAGTGCTTCTGCTTCAGAGCGGCTATCGGCAGACCGACGGCGGCTTTGTTGAGGAAAACAATATCTATCTCCACAATCTGCTCTCCATGTGGTGGTTCGGAGCATTGCTCCTGGTCGGTGTGGTTCTGGCTCTCTACGGCATTTTCCGCAGTGCTTTCGACAGCAAATGGCGCTGCGGCATATGGTATGCCGGAATTGGAGCAGCTATTGTTGTCCTGGTGCTCTTCTGCATAGCCGGATACGGCGGCACCGCTTATCTGCCCTCGACAATCGACCCGGCGTCGTCGCTGACAATATCCAACAGCTCGTCGTCGCTGTTCACCCTCACGGTCATGAGCTGGGTGTCGGTGCTCATTCCTTTTGTACTCGCCTATATCGTATATGTATGGGCCAAAATGAATGCCCGTCCCATGAGCGAAGCCGAACTTAAGGGCGACGCACACCAATACTGAACAAAAACCTGTCTTAACGGCGCCGGGAACTGCTTTCCGGTGCCGTTTTAACGAATCAAAAATATGGCCGATACCTATTTCACCATCAAGTCGCAGTCGGAAGCCGTTTTCAAGGAGAAAATGAGCAAGTTCCTTGCATTCGCCCATCCCGTCGATACCGTCGAGGGCGCGAAGGAAATCATTGCCCTTTACTCCAAAAAGTACTTCGACGCCCGCCATGTGTGCTGGGCGTATATGCTCGGTTCGGCCCGCGACCGCTTTCTCAGCTCCGACAATGGCGAACCGTCGGGCACTGCCGGAAAGCCGATACTCGGCCAGATAAATTCATTCGGTCTCACCGACATCGTGATAGTGGTTGTGCGGTATTTCGGAGGCATTAAACTCGGCACATCAGGCCTGATCGCCGCATACCGCGAGGCCGCGCGGCTGGCTATTGCCGAAGCTGAAATCGTGGAGCGCCACGACATGACCGACATATCGTTCACATTCCCATATCTGGCCATGAACGATGTGATGAAGCTCACCAAAAGCGGCGAAGCCGAAATCAAAAGCCAGATTTTTGACAATTCCTGTGAAATGACGCTGTCCATACGCTCAGACAATGCCGATGCCCTCCGCAAACGTCTGGCCGATATCGACGGCGTATGCATACTATAAACCAAGATATGAAAGCAGCACTTTTCGACCTCGACGGCGTACTTATCGACACCGAACCCGTCTACACCCGCATCTGGAACGACATCGAGAAACACTTTCCCACCGGTAAAGAAAACTTCGCCCAAATTATCAAGGGCTCGACACTGCCGAAAATACTCAACACCTACTTCAGGCCCGAAGACCATGCCGCTATTGTGGCCATGCTCGAAGAAGCCGAGGAAACCATGGAGTATCCTCTTTTTCCCGATACAATACCATTCCTGCAGCGACTTCGCACTGCCGGCATCCCGGCAGCCATAGTCACAAGCAGCAACGACAGGAAGATGGACCGCCTGTTCGCCATGTATCCCGGCTTCAGAGACTATTTCGCATCTGTCGTCACCGATTCGCGTGTACGCCACAGCAAGCCCGACCCTGAAGGCTATCTGCTCGGAGCATCTGACCTCAGCACCGATCCGGCCGACTGTGTTGTATTCGAAGACTCGTTCAACGGACTCAAGGCCGGCCGCGCGGCCGGCTGCACTGTCGTCGGCCTGTCTACAACAAACCCGGCCGGGTCGCTTACCGATCTTGCCGACATAGTAGTCCCCTCCCTGGGCGACAAAGCCCTAACCGTCCTCTTCTAAGGCATCCTTCAATAAAATTTAACCCATCCGGCATGCTCACAGCGTATCACTTGAACAAGCCGGATGGGTCTTTCTTACCTTAGATCTATCCAATTCTTCCAATCATTTTCAAAAATTAGAATCGAACACCGCATCCAGCCACTTCTCGAGGCATCCGATGCGGACGGCAATATCGAGAATAGTAAAGCGGCGACGTATCTGCTGAGCCCTTATGGCACTGCGGCGCAAACGCTCTCGGCTGATACCTATTTGATCGGGTGCGGTGGGCGCTCCGACCAGCCGAAGTGATTCGCGCAACTCGCCAAAAGGCACAAGCTGTGTCTGCAGTCTGCTGCGAATATGCTTCCAGTTCTTTTTGAGCGTATTCAGTTGGCAACGCAGAGTATCTCTGTCGACATACTTGGCCTTTAGCTCCGTAACACCAATCAATGGGAAATCGGATCCGGCGAACATTTCCTCCGACACCTTCAGCTGCTCCTCGAGCGATGGCCACGCATCGACACAGGCCTCTACATCGAGATTTTCTATATCTTCCTTAAGGAACTGCTCGTAGAGTGCTGTCGACATAAGCGTGCCTATGCTCACCTGGAATCCATGGCTGGGCACTGTGCCGTCGGCCATAGCATGGTGCTCCATATTCCACAGATGCGAGAACTGGTGATCGGCACCCGACGCCGGTCGGCTTGACTGGTGCGCCTGCATTGCAAAACCACTCATAATCAAGCCTTCTATCAGTCGATACATAGCATTGCGGTCACCGGCCCGAATCAAATCCGGCTCTCCCAGAGCACTCTTAAGGCTCCCCTGCACAAGATCCCATGAAAATGGATCGATAACCTCTACACCGAGTTCGTCGGAGAGTATCCAGTCGGCACCGGCAGGAATCTTGGCAAACAGATCAGCATATCCGGCAGCTGTCATGTCGATAGGAGCCCGGGCTATGATAGCCGTATCGGCAACAACGGCAAGCGGCGCCGGGCAGCTGAAAGTCTGCTTGGCTCCGTCCTTGGTAATAGAGGCGCCATAGGCAGTGTAGCCGTCCATCGAAGCAGCTGTAGAGACAGTCATATATCGCTTGCCACAGTGGTGCGACGACAACTTCGATAAATCGTTGATAGTTCCCGATCCCACAGCTACCGCAACAGCATCAGTCGCGGCTAATACTTTGTCGAGCCTCTCGATATACTTCCACTCGGCATGCAGATTGCTGTCGGTGAATATATACGATTCGTCGGGTTTCAGGCCGGCATCGGTCAAAAGATCATTGACTTCAGCACCGGCAACAGTCCATGTCGTAGTGTCGGCAATCACTATCGGACGCAGCCCCGGGAACATTTTCTTAAACATATCCGGCACACTCGCTATAGCTCCATCGGCTATAAGAAGGCCTTTTGTATCGGTAGCCCTCTGGAGGGCCTGCTCAATCATTGTCATATCTGTTTTCTCTATAAAAGAACATTATTTCATAGTTTCGAATGGTCCGTCAGGCGAACCTGTCCAGCGATAAAGTTTAAGGGTAGAACTCTGCTCAGGCTTAGACTTATTCCGCGATATATAGTACAGTCCTTTTCCAATATAGCACAAGCCGGTAGAGCCATAAGGGAAATGCCAGCCATATATACCGGTAGATTCATCGCGCATGCCTATAGGCTTCAGCGGAAGGACATCGGCCTTCGTCTTATTATCGAAGCCTTTCAGAGACTCGCTTTTCGCTTTTCCACCAAGATCTATGGCAAAGAGCGAGTAATTGGGAAATGTATCCTTCTTTCCCTTGTACACAGCTGCTATAAGGGCATTGAGGTCCGCATTATAGTTGAGATTCTGTATACCCCACTCTGTATTGCCGGTGTAAACGAAGTAACGGTGCTGTGGTTTTGCCGGGCCGCTATGATGAGGGTTGTTCTGATCGAGAGACCTCTCGTATTTCGCCCAGTCGGAAGTATCGTAGGTGAGGAGAACCTGATAGTCGTTATCGGTGCGGTCTACGTCGCCATATATACCATAAGCCACATAGAGTACGGGCTTACCCGAAGTACCCGGAGCCGGCGCGAATGCCACACCATCTATCCCCGAACAGCCATAGCGATGATCCACTTTTTTGCCGCGGTTCGTTACTGTCGCATAATAATCATCAACAACGTCGGCAAGAAACACCGTCGATAACACACCATCGTCAGTCGAACTCATCGCCGGACGTGTAATCTTATCGCCATCGAATATGGCTATATAGAAAGCGCTGCGCCGAGTGAGAGCTTCGTCGCCTGCTATACCAACTCCGATAGCATCGTTCTTATATTCGATCGATCCGTAGATTCGCCCGTCGGCAGGATTGAGGGTGAGACAGCCAAGGTGTCCGGTAAAACCGTCGACACTGCCTATCAGATTACCGGCAAGATCGGTCTTTACAATCCTGGTGGTAAAGGAAAAATACACACACTCTTTAGCGAGGTCGACAACTATACCCTGCACATGGTGATTGCCCTGATAACCGGAGAAAATAGTATCCGGCAGCGAGTCGGGCACAGCCTGCACATCGGCAGCTCTAAAGGTAAAAGCGACCGACATCGCCAGCAGGCTGATAACTAATTGTTTAAAACACTTCATAAACCACATTTATTCCCTTACTATCTGCACATTGACGGTATTGCTGTCCTTGATATACTTAGAATAGCGACTATAACCCGTCTTGAGAAATGTAAGATTGGACTCGGCCGGTACTTCGATGCTGTAGTTGTCTTTTCGGTCGGTATAGACTTTGGTATCGGTCATATCGGAACTCACCTCTACTCCCTCTATTGGAGTCGCCTGAATATCGCGGACACAACCCGATATCTTTCGCATCGTCATATTCTTTTTCAGCGATGTTTTTTTCTGTAGCGCCGCAGTCTTTTCTGGCGAGTCAGGCATCTTCTGGCCGCCTACCCACACCGGTATTATATGCTTGATATCGGCTGACGATGTTCCTACCTGTATCTCGAACTTACCGGCTTCGAGATAGCGATTGCCGTTCTCATCGGTAAGATAGAGTTCCTTTACAGGGATATTCACTGTAAAGATTTCGGTAGCTCCGGGTGCTACTTCTTTCTTTTGAAAACCTTTCAACTGTCTGATCGGTGTAACGACCGTGCTGACAACATCGCGAACATATACCTGCATCACCTCCTTGCCTGCGCGTTTGCCGATGTTCTTTATAGCAGCTGTAACCCGAATGGTGTCGAAGGGTGCGTAGCTTTCTTTATCGGTTTGTGCCGATATATAGTCGAAGTCCGTATAGCTCAGTCCATGACCAAAGCTCCACTGAGGCATCGGAGTAGAAAAAACATAGTCGCGGCCCGGCTGTTCGTACGATCCCGGCCTCTTGTAGTATCCCTTATCGGAGGGCAGATAGTTGTAGTACACCGGCAGCTGACCGGTAGAACGCGGAAAAGAAAAATTGAGTTTGCCCGACGGATTAACATTGCCGAATATAATATCGGCTATACTATCGCCTTCCCGCTCACCGCAGTACCACTGCACCAATATTGCAGGCACATTCTCAGCAGCCCAAGGCATGGCAAAAGGCTTGCCCGATACAAGCACCAGCACAACGGGTGTACCTGTCGATGTAACTCGCCGCACGAGTTCTTCCTGCGCTCCGGTCAGTTCGATCTCGCAGAGGTCCACACCCTCGCCCGAGGTCGACGCCCCGCTTTCACGCACAAATACGGTCGACGAGCTGCCGACAAACAAAAGCGCCACATCGCTTTGGGCGGCAAGATTCACAGCCTCTTCAATCCCGGATGTATCGAGCGACGAAAGCGAGCATCCCTTTGCATACTGCACCTCTGCCCTATCTCCCACAAGCTTGCGGATACCTTCGAGCGGAGTGACGCCATCGTCGGGATTTTTACTCCACGAATAATCGCCAAACTGCACGCATGCCGCATTGGGGCCGATAACTGCAATCTTTTTCACCGACTCAATGTCCAGCGGCAGCAGATTGTTCTCATTTTTAAGCAGTACGGCCGATTCGTCGGCGATACGCCGTGACAACTCCGCGCCCTGGCTGCTGCCAACGGGCAGATAGAAGGCACAATGCTCCAGATAGGGATCATCCATGAGGCCGGTTTCGATCTTGGCACGCAATATACGGCGCACGGCCTGATCCACATACTTCTCATCGATATTACCCTGAAGTATGTTTTCCTGCAGTGTCGAGAAAGTATTGCTCGAGGCTTCTGCATCAATACCTGCGGTAAGGCCCTGGTAAGCAGCATCGAAATTGGTTTCGGCCGTACGATGCACATTCTTGAGCATGTTGAGTGTACCCCAGTCGGTATAGACATAACCACGGAAACCGAATTTTCCCCGCAGGACATCTGTCAACAGGAAATGCGATGCCGAGTTAGGCACGTGATTCCATGAATTATAGCTCGACATCACGGCCATCACGGGAGCATTCTCCACAACATACTCGAAGGGCTTGAGATATATGTCGAACAAATCGCGGGTTCCACACTCTACCGATGCTATATTTAAGCCACTGTTCGGCTTGCCATGAGGACCATAGTGTTTAAGCATGGGCGATGTTCCGCCGTCGATATATCCCTGTACTTGCGCCAGCGACATCACCGAGCACAACCACGGATCTTCGCCGAACGATTCTTCGGTACGACCCCAGCGTATCTCGCGCACCACATCCATACAGGGCGCAAACACCTGCTTTACGCCCAAGGTATTGAGCTCTCCCGATATATACTTTGTCATTTCTCGGGCTAACTCGGTATTGAAGGTGCTTCCCACCGCTATAGTCTGCGGATAGACCGTGCAACCTTCCTGTATAACACCATGCAGAGACTCACCGCATGGGAATGCCGGTATACCCAGACGCGTTTCTTCGAGCAGGTACTTCTGTACCTGACGGAAATTTTTCTTCAGATTCTCTGCAGTAAGCGGGAAACCCTCGAAAAATCCATAGGGCAGATCACGGCATTTCTCGGTCAGTTTAGTGTAGTCGAGGGTCTGATCGTCGTAGATCTGCCAAGAATGTATGTGGCTCATCTGCGCAATTTTCTCTTCGAGTGTCATACGACCGAGAAGATCGTCGACGCGAACTTCGGTAGGCAAGGCCGGATTCTTGTACGGGAGCACGTCGTCGGCCCAGACGCCGGGCGACGCCAAGCAAAGAATCAAGGCTGGTATAATTTTCACCCTCATATTCAGTGTCATTTTCTATTCACCGGAAATTCATGCTTATGTTCAGGATTCTGATTGCTGTCGTAGGTAACGACTTTTATGCCATTTTCATCGGCTTCGGCCTCGAGCAGCACGGCATCATCGTGGATAATGATAGGAAAGGCATTGTTGTAGCCATCACTGCCTTCGGGCAAAAATTTATAGCTGTGATAGTGACCGCTAAGCATCAGATCGATACCGGCTTCGTTGAGCAGCGGCATAAAATTATCGTTGAGGTACTGAGTGCCGTACCACGATCCGGGTCTGCCGTCCGGAGGCATGTGCATGAACACAATTCTCACCGGAGCATTTTTGAACTCGGCGGACGCCAGCACCCCCTTGAGCCATTCGAGCTCCTGGGCGCGATACTCGTCCTGACACATTATGTCGAGATTGCGGATATCATTGTCGGGCTTATCTTCGGCACTGTCTATCACCAGAAAAAATACCGGCCCCTGGCGGAAAGTATAGTACGGTGCTCCGGTAAGTGTCGGAAACAGGTCCATAAAATGAGTGGCAAACGAACCACGGTTTTCATGATTGCCGCGATTCATGTATAGGGGGATATCCGACGCAAAAAGTACAGAGGCACTCTGAAGATAATTATCGAATATATAGTCTTCGTTCTTCATTCGCGTGGTCATGTCGCCATTGAACATCACGAAATCGTAGCCTTTCCGACGAGCATCGGCAAAAACGCTGCACAGCACCGAATCTTTCTCATGAAAATCGTTGCCGACAGCAAACTTCACCGACTTCCTGGCAGGATCGAGCGTAGTCACCTGATACGGCTTATGCGCCAGGATATCGCTGCCGAATCCTTCGCCATATATAATACGGGTGTAATCCTCGTCTAAAAGCACTGAATTCTGCATCACGCGATAGCGATAGGTTTTGCCGGGCTCCAGACCGGTGATGCGCACTTTATGAAACCGGCCTATATTTTTACGGCCAAATGTGGAATCGAAGTATTTTGGCCTTACTTTTTTATAGAAATGAGTGCCATCGGCGGGCGCTATCTCTATCCAGCCTACCGAATTCATATTTGTGCGCCAGCACACGGTAAATTCGTTCTCACCGACGGCCTGCAGATAGGGCCCTTTCTCTATCTTTATTCGTTCGGGATTGGCACCGTGGACAGCGGGGCATAAAAGCGCCACCACAAAAAGCAAAAGGAGCCGGGTCAGAGACCTCGATATATAGTTATTGGGACAAATGTTGATTTTCATAGTTTTTTGTGAAAATTAAGAGGGTGAGGCGAATGCTTCCGCCTCACCCTCCGGCAATGCGAAAAGACTTTAGAAGTCGGGCTCAGATGTCCGACCAGCCATCGCGCTGTACTAAATTTCCATTGATCTGAATGGCGCTGTTCGGAACAGGGCGCACATACATGAAGTCGTACCACTTGAGGTTGTAGTCGGTGCCATACATAAGGTAACCGCTATCGTTATTGGACAGTCTCACGCCATTTCCAACTTTGAGATACACCGCATTCTTGTCGTTCGAGGGCTTGTCGCCATCGTATACACATACATCGTATGTACCGTCGCCATTGAGATCGTAGAGCTCGTTGAGTTTCGGTATGTAGATACCGGCCCATCCGCCTTCGGGCACCAGGATTTCACCGCATTTCCATCTGAGGATATCCTGATATCTCAGACCCTCCCAGGCAAGCTCGCAACCGCGTTCGCGACGTATTTCGAGCAGATATTTGTCGGTGCACCTGTTGAGGAAATAATTTGCCATATATGCATCGGCAGTTTCAGGCATCTTCGGATCCACCCCGGCCCTTTTACGCAGCAGACCGATAGTCGAATCCCACACCTCGGCTGTCATTTCGCCGAGTTCGGCCTTTGCCTCGGCATATGTCAGGAGCACTTCGCCATATCGGAACAGTGGAGCGGAGTTATACGACACGGCCTGACTCTCGAAGGCGCCACCGTCGGTAAGCGCCCACTTGATCATTTGATAGCCGCTCTTGGTAACATTCAGCATGGGCGACACTTGTGTCATAACGCCGTTCACCATTTTCTTATAGTCCGGACCGAGAACTGTGGCAGCAAGTCGCTTGTCGCGATCGCGGAATACTTCACGGAATTCGTTGGTTTCATAACCGGGCTTGTCGGTGTAGCGGGAGCCGTCGGTCATAAGATATGTGCAGATAAACTGATGCGTCATCGACCAGTTGCTGCCGGTTGTCGGCGAAAATATCTGCCATGTTATGTCGTGACGACGGATTTCATTGTCGTAGGCCACGCCGAGTATCACCTCGGAGTTGACAAGCGACGACTTGATGAACAACGACTTATAATCGTTCACGAGGTTGAATTTCTTGGTGTCCATCAGTTCCTTGGCTGCCGCTGCGGCCTCGCGGAGCCACTCGTCGGAGTCGTTGAGACCAAGCTCTGTATGGTACTTCCTGTAGGTGCCCTCATAGAGACATATACGGGCCTTCATAGCCAGGGCGACGTAGCGGTTTATCTGTGTGCGGCTGCTGAAGTATTTGTTTTCCATAGAGCAGTTCTCGGCAGCAAAACTGATGTCGCGGAGTACCTTTTCCATTACGAAGGCTCGGCTGTCCTGTGTCTTGTAGAGCGATTCGAGGTCGTTGGATTTTACTTCGTGCTCGAACCATGGCACATTCTCGAATTCCTGCACCATGTCGAAGTAGAACCATGCACGCCAGAAACGGCCTACGCCTTCATAGTGATTGTACACATTTTCTTCTACATTTCCTTTGGCGCGAACCATATTGTCCAGAAAATAATTGGTAGCACGCAGTGCGCCCCAGTTGCCGGTACCCCAGCCGCCCTGCTGACGGGTGCCGAACACCTCGGGGTCGAGGCAGTTCCATTTGTTCTTGGTGAAACCGAGATCGGAGTGCTCGTCGCCGCCCCAGCTTGCCACCTGGTTGTGTCGCTGTATATTGAATGCCACCGACCCTATAGCCGGCATATTGTTCTGTATCAAGCCATAGGAGTATAGCAGCAGCTCATCTTCATTGGCCAGAAACGATTCAGACCCAAAGGAATGTTCCGGCTGGCAGTCGAGATAGTCAGAGCACGATGTCATGGCCAAAGCCATAATCGACAATATCATTATCTTTTTCATGTTGAAGTCTTGTTGTAGTTTTCGATATATAGAGCCGTCTATTAGAAGGATACAGACAGACCGAGCGTCCATGTTCGCATGAAAGGATAGCCTGTGCCCGCTCCACGATCATTCGATGTAGAGAAGTCGGCATCGCCAAGACCGGTACCCTCGGGATCTATAGTCTTGCAGTGTTTGAAGAAAGGCGAGATCGTGAAGAGATTCTCGGCCTGCACATACACCCGCAGGTCGCTCATACTCAGCGCATGGCATATTTTCTTGTTGAAGCTGTAGTCGATCTGAAGGTTTTTCAGGCGTACATAGGCCAGATTCTGGAGGTAGCGATCGTTGACAGTAGTGAGTTCGTAGTTACCGCTGTTCGACACGTAGCCGCGTACGCGGGGCCAGTATGCATCGGGGTTTTCCTCCGACCATACATTTTCGGCTCTATGCTCCAACAGGTCGTAGCCATAGGGGCGACCGTATTTGCCCCAGAAGAAGCTTGTTTCCGACGACGGATACCAGTGTTTGCGGCCCACACCCTGGAAGAAAGCACTGATGCCGATACCGTTCCAGTTGGCCGACAAAGTGAGGCCAAACTGATAGCGGGGAAGACTGTTGCCTATCACACGGCGGTCGCCGGGATCGTCGGCCGTATTTGCTCCTGTGTTCACAAGACCGTCGTTGTTCAAGTCGGCATACATAAGGTCGCCGGGAAGATACTTATTGGATTTCTGGGAAACCTTGGCCACAGACGACTGATTTACCTTTCCATTAGGCGCATAAGTACCGTCCGACTTGGGTCCGCGGGGCTGCGAGTAATCGTAGTTGCCCACCTTTGTGCCGGTAGTACGTGCGGCCACCTGGTCTTCGTGTTCGTAGAGACCCTCGATGTGGTAGCCCCAGATTTCGCCTACACGCTGTCCTTCGTAATATGTCGAAAGGCTGCGGGTATCGTTGTTGAACTTGGTGATGGTCGAATAGTAGTCCCACACCATGCCCTTGACACTATAGCTGAACGGCTTACCGGCAAGGATAAACTGATCCCGCCATGTGAGCGACAGTTCCCAGCCGTTGGTCCGCATGTCGGCGTAGTTGCCCTTGGGAGCTGAGGCACCAAGAACGGCAGGCAGCGTGGGGCCTACGGTATACATATCGGTGGTTTTGCGAATGTAGTAATCGCCCTGAAACGATATGCGATCGTTGAGAGCGCCAAGGTCCAGGCCCACATTATATGTAGTGGTGCGTTCCCAAGTAAGGCCCGACGGCACCAGACCTGGTACATAGGCATATGTCTTCTTCGATCCGTCGATGAGTACGCTTGTAGTCGACGGATTCACAAGCGACATATAGCTGTAGGGCGAAGCATTGCCATTGCCAAGCGAGCCTGCCGACAGACGGAGTTTACCATTATTGAGCCAGCTGCGTGCAGAGGACAGGAAGTTTTCTTCGGAGAAACGCCATGCCAGGGAGCCCGAAGGGAATAAACCCCACCGGGAATCGCTCGGGAACTTCGACGAACCGTCGTAACGGCCACTGAATTCGGCCAGATAACGACCCTTAAAGGTATAATCGGCGCGGAACAGAATACCTACATATGCCCATTCGTTGCCGCCCTCGCCGAGAGCTGCGGTGAGCATATCGCCGTCCATAAGATTGAATGAGGTATATTTATCGGAAAGATTTCCACGGCGATACATTCTGTACCAATTGTAGTTGCTATGCTCGATATTGAAACCACCCAATACATTGAGATAGTGGTCATCATTATTGAACTTAGGTATATAGTTGGCCGTTGCGTTGGCAGAATAGTATTCTGTATTGTAGGTATAGCGATCGAACTTCGAGAACGATCCGCGTTTACCCGTAAGACCGGGACCGGTAGAGAATTCCATCTGTGTGTTGCGCGACTCGTTTACCTGCGATTTTTGCCACCACGAAAAGTCGCCTTTGAAAAACAGCTGATCTTTGACAGCTTCCCATGTGAGAGCAGTCTGGTTGCGGATATATCGTATGCGTTTTTTCTGCCACGAGGTATTCTCTATGAAGCCTGCATAGCCGGAGTACACGGCAAATTCGGTCCAGGTGCCGTCGGGGTTTTTGGCCTGCTGCATAGGATAGCCCTGATGCATGAGCATGCGCAGCGGGTGCTGATCGTCGTAAAGCACCATCGGCTCTTTGAAATCGTTGATGGTAAGACTGGTGATGTTCTCGATCTTTACCTGCGGACTTATCTGGAGTTCGCCGCGGGCACGAGTATTGTAGTTTTTGAAATACTGATCGCCAACTTTATATATACCATTGTCGTAGGAATAACGACCCGATACATAGTAGCGACATTTATCGTTGCCGCCCGACACACTCAGCGCATGCTCTGTGGCGAGGCTGCTTTTCTTGTAAAATTCGCTGAACCAGTTGTTACTGCCATAGTATTCATACTTCTTTCCGTCGGGACTCAAGCCGACCGAAGGCAGCGTCGGATCGTTGACCCATGCTTCAAGGCGATCACGGTAGCCGCTGTTGATGGGGAAAACATTGTTGATACCGTTAGGTTGCTGTTCTTCTTTTGCCACATAGGCGTTGACAAAGTTGTCGAACCACTGCAGACCGTTGGTTTCGACCTGGTCTTCCCATTTGTAGAGGCGCTCGTTTACAGAGAATCGGCCGGTATAGTTAACCTTAGTTTTGCCGGCAACTCCTTTTCGGGTAGTGATGAGAACTACGCCAAAAGCACCGCGGGCACCATAGATAGCCGCCGAAGACGCATCCTTGAGAACAGACACACTCTCGACATCTGCGGGGTTGACCGAACTGATGTCGCTCTCAACACCGTCGATAAGCACCAGAGGGCTACCGCCACTGCCTATCGAGCTTGTACCACGTATATTGATCGAGGAGCCGCGCGAAGGCTTGCCGTCGCCCAAAGTTATGTTAAGGCCGGGAATCTGCCCCTGCAGGGCGCGGGCTACATTGTTGTGGCCTCGCTCGGCTATCAGTTTAGAGTCGATCTGATCGACGGCGCCTACAAGATTTGCCTTTTTCACAGTACCATAACCGATTACCACTACCTGGTCGAGCGACTCGTCAGCGTTCTGCATCACAATATCATATGTCGATTTCTCGCCGACTTTGAATTTTATCGGATACATGCCCACCATCGACACCGTAAGGGTCTGCCCGACAGCTGCTGTAATCTTGAACTCGCCTTCTATATCGGCCACCGCAAGTATGCGGTCGCCTTCTGCAGTTATCGATGCTCCGGTGAGTGGTTCGCCCGCTTCGTCGACTATCTTGCCACTTATCTGCTTGCGCACTACGCCCGGCGATGTCTTACCCGAAGCCGAACCTTCCTTTACGATAACGATAGACTCCGGCGAAACGATAGTAAATGTGAGTTTACGGCCGGTCAACACTTTACGGAGAACATCGGGTACCGATGCATTCTCGACTTTCAGGGTTATATCCGCCTTCTTGTCGAGGACTGAGTTTTGGTACGAAAATCTGTAGGGTGTCTGCTCCTCGATTTTCTGAAGTACCGTTTCCACTGTGGCATTTTTGAGATCGAGCGTTACGCCAGGGACTGCCTGCGCTCTCGAACCAAGGCCACCAAGCAGCATAATCACCAGTATGATTATGCTTTTAAAACATGGACGAAAGTTGTTCATAAAAATATTAGATTGGTTTTGTATGGTTTACTGTCTGCTAAGACTCAGCCAAAACCCAATCGTACTAAAAAAATTATATGTTTTAAAACATAATTTAGCATTTTCATTTCATAAGCTTCCGTTTTCGGAGTACACAGCATTAAGAGAGCAGAACCCGCCATAGCGAGTACCTATATATAGATATATACCTTAATTATATTATGGTTTGATACGCACGGCAGCTTTCATATCGAAATCATATACTTCGCTTAATATCGTAAGCGCTTCGTTGAGATTGTCATCGGGAAGGGTGCCGGTAAAAGCATCGTCGATATGAGACTTAGCTTCGGCAGACAACTCTATCTTGTAATCGCGCTCAAGCATATATATAAGTGAATCGGGCGACACATTGTCGTAGGATTTCTGATGACGCATCCATCCGGTGGCAAGATGGCATCCGTGATCTTTTATCTCGAAAACGTTATCACATCTGTCGTATCGCGCCACACTGCCGGCATCGAGAGTCAATTTTTCGCCGGGCGCCATAAGCTGTACCACTCCTTCCACAAGAGCCACCGTAACAGCCGAATCGCCGTCTAATGCCCGAACGTTGAACGAAGTACCCAGCACCCGCACCGTAAGGTCGCCGAGCAATATTTGGAACGGATGCTCCGCGTCTTTAGCCACATCGAAATATGCCTCGCCGGCAAAGGACACCGCACGTACAGAATCGGTCGTAAAATCAGGACTATACCACAATCGGGAACCGGCATTGAGGCATACATCAGTACCATCGGGCAGAGTGACAGTGGCCCGCTCCCGATCTCCGGTTGCCACACACAAACGGCTATCGTATCTCTCACTCTTCTCATGCGCCAGCATCAATGCAAACACACCTGCCACAAGCACAGGCACCAGCACGGCGGCAATTTTACCCCATACGTGCCAAAGGCCTATACGACGGCGGCGGTCGCGCTCATGCGCATCGATAAAGGCATCGACCCTTTCCTTTATTTTTATAAGATCGTCGCGGTAAGCACCCTCATCGTCTTCCGAGAAATCCTGCCACGATCTAAACAGCCTTTCTTCCAGCTCGTCTGCAGTACCGGTCGTTTTATATGTATCTTTATCTTTTCTGTCCATTGTGCCTATACCGTATTACATATGATCGGATCTACCTATGATCTGACTCAGGAGACCACAAAACTGGATTACCATAAATATATGTTTGCCAAGATTCTGACGCAAAATTCGAAGACCCTGGGATAGTGCATTCTTCACAGTCTGAACTGAAAGATCCAGATGCTCGGCAATCTCCCGATGCCCTTTATGCTCGAAGCGCGACATTCGGACAACATCGCGCTGAGTTGGGGTTAATCGATCGATATAGCCATTGACAAGAGTTTCGAGCTCTAAATATTCTTGCTCGGAGACATCTTCGCTCCCTACGGCATTTGCCTCTGTGTAGGAACCGTACTCCATTGCAATCCTGGATTTCCACGAGTCTATCAAGGCATTTCGCGACATGGCAAACAAAAGACTCTTCACCGAATCAGTGTTCTTTATACGCCCCCGGTTCAACCATAGCTTAATGAAGACATCCTGTACCACATCTTCCGCATCGGCCTTCGACTTGCAGTATTCAAGCGAAAATGCAAATAAACGGGAGGCATAGAGATCGTAGATCCTGTCGAACGAACGACGGTCTCCGTCTATCAGACCTTTGATAAGTGTGCTTTCGTGGAATTGTGTACTCATGGCTGTGATGGGGGTGAGCAAAGCCGACACCATCCGGTTTAGAATTAGGTCAACAAATATATGTTATTTTTATAATTATTTCAATAAAACGTAAAACAAACTGCAGAATCGCCACCGTTTTTTTCACATTTATTAACGTAAATATCCTGGCGTCAAGCCGTGGTGGTGCTCGCCACCACCAATGGCGCCGATAGTCTTGCTGAATTCGCCGACATCGTAGTCGATCATCTCGGCGACCCGGCTCTTGATAAACTTTTCGGATATTGATTTTTTTAGACGGACCGTTTTTTAAGAAGTCTTAAGACGTTTGAGAGGCTTTAGAAAGGCAAAGGCGGTCAAAATTGTTTAAAAACATTAAATATTTAAATTTCTTTTTGATATTTAGTGTGATTTATATTAATTTTGTGACACAAAGCTAACCTTACAATCATCACCAATAAGCCAAAAGACATAGATACATGGCACGTCAATTTTTCGATAATCTCGATCTAACTATCCTTCATTCGCTTACAACGAACGCCCGCACACCCTATCTCGAAATAGCCCGCGAATACGGCGTATCAGGTGCTGCGGTACACCAGCGCGTACAGCGTCTGCTTCAGAACAAAGTCATAATCGGTTCGGAATGTCTGGTTGATCCTGAAACTGTAGGACTCAATGTCATCGCTTATCTTGGTATCTGCCTGCTGCCCGACACCGACATCGACCCCATAATCGAAGCACTTGCCGCTATCCCCGAAGTAACGGAATGCCACATCGTTGGCGGCCGTTTCGACCTCATGGTCAAGCTCTATGCCCACGACAACAAACATCTTTACGACCTTATCAAGAACCGCATCCGCACTCTTCCGGTGACCTCCACCGAAACCATGATGTCGTTCTCGCAGGTACTCCGTCGCCCCATACCTATCACCAACGACTGACCTAAGTTATAGTTTTTTAAGCCGACCTATACGGCAAATCTATAAATTTTGTCTAAATTTGCAAATCGGAAGCCGGGAATCAGCGGCGCATAGCGCCATTGCTTCCTCGGCTTTTATTGCATATCCGACAGTTTTCTATAGAATAAACAAATCACTTAAATATTTCAAACTATGGAAATTTCCCATATCGAACACATCGGCATCGCCGTTCCGTCGCTCGACGAGGCAATACCTTTCTACGAGAATATTCTCGGTTTCAAATGCTTCGCAATCGAAGAAGTCGCTGACCAGAAAGTGCGTACTGCATTCTTTCAGGTAGGCCAGACCAAAATAGAGCTTCTCGAAGGCACCTCCGAGGACAGCGCCATCTCCAAATTCATAGCCAACAACGGTGGCCGCGGCGGCATACAGCATGTGGCATTCGCCGTTGAAGACGGTGTGGCAAACGCTCTTGCCGAGGCCGAAGAAAAAGGCTGCCGCCTCATCGACAAGGCTCCGCGCAAAGGTGCCGAAGGACTCAATATCGCATTCCTGCACCCCAAATCGACCGTAGGCACTCTGGTAGAGCTCTGCGAAGACCCCAAAAAGAAATAAGGCTCAACCCCACAACATACCTATCAAAACACTATGAGCAGCCAGCTTGAAAAAGTACAAGAACTCATCGCCCTGCGCACAGAAGCGCGCCTCGGCGGCGGTGAAAAAGCAATAGAAAAACAGCACGAAAGAGGCAAGTACACTGCCCGCGAACGCATTGCCCAGCTCCTCGACGAAGGTTCGTTCGAGGAACTCGACATGTTTGTACGCCACCGCTGCACCAACTTCGGCCAGGAAAAGAAATCGTACCTCGGCGACGGCGTCGTAACCGGCTACGGCACAATCGATGGCCGCCTCGTGTATGTATTCGCACAGGACTTCACCGTGTTCGGCGGTTCGCTGTCGGAAACCATGGCACTTAAGATCTGCAAGGTCATGGACATGGCCATGAAGATGGGCGCTCCCGTAATCGGCCTCAACGACTCGGGCGGCGCACGTATACAGGAAGGCATCAACGCCCTCGCCGGCTACGCCGAAATCTTCCAGCGCAACATCATGGCATCGGGTGTGATCCCCCAGATCTCCGGCATCCTCGGTCCCTGCGCAGGCGGCGCCGTATACTCCCCCGCCCTCACCGACTTCACCATCATGGCCAAAGGCATTTCCTACATGTTCCTTACCGGCCCGAAAGTAGTCAAGACCGTTACCGGCGAAGATGTGACCCAGGACGCCCTCGGCGGCGCCGAAGTACACTCGCAGAAGAGCGGTGTATGCCACTTTGCGGCAGAAGACGGCGAAGACGCCCTCAAGATCATCCGCAAGCTCTTCTCCTATATTCCCCAGAACAACCTCGAAGAACCCCCGCTGGTTGAATGCAACGACCCCATCGACCGTCTCGAGGACTCCCTTAACGAAATCATCCCCGACTCGCCCAACCGTCCCTACGACATGTACGAGGTTATCGGCGCTATCATCGATAACGGCGAATTCCTCGAAGTACAGCGCGACTTTGCCAAGAACCTCATCATCGGCTTCGCACGCTTCAACGGTCAGGCTGTCGGCATCGTGGCCAACCAGCCCAAATATCTTGCCGGCGTGCTCGACAGCAACGCATCGCGCAAGGGTGCCCGCTTCGTACGCTTCTGCGACGCCTTCAACATTCCTCTGGTAACCCTCGTCGACGTTCCGGGCTTCCTCCCCGGCACAGGCCAGGAATACAACGGTGTTATCCTTCACGGTGCAAAACTGCTCTACGCCTTCGGCGAAGCCACCGTGCCCAAGGTAACAGTGACACTGCGCAAGAGCTATGGCGGCAGCCACATCGTGATGAGCTGCAAGCAGCTCCGCGGCGACATGAACTACGCATGGCCTACTGCCGAAATCGCCGTTATGGGCGGTGCAGGCGCCGTAGAGGTCCTCTACGCCAAGGAAGCCAAGGCATCGGACAATCCCGCACAGGTACTGGCCGACCGCGAGGCAGAATACAACAAGCTTTTCTGCAACCCCTATAATGCCGCCCGATATGGATATATCGACGACGTTATCGAGCCCCGCAACACCCGTTTCCGCATCATCCGCGCTCTCCAGCAGCTCGCTACCAAGAAAGTTGTCAATCCTGCCAAAAAGCACGGCAACATACCTCTGTAATATGAAAAAAGTCATAAGCACTATAGCCGCAGCCTTGCTGATATCGGGTGCCGCAAGCACAGCCCTGGCTCAGGGCCGTGCCGGCCTCCGCATCAACGAGGTCATGGTGACCAACCAGAGCAGCATCGTCGATGACTACGGTCAGAAGCAGGCCTGGATAGAGCTGTTCAACTCGAACTTCTCGCCTCTGGAGATTTCGAGCGTGTACATAACCAACGACTCTACTCAGAAACGCCTCTACCCCGTGCCCCTGGGCGATGTCAACACTGAGATTCCCAAGCGCCAGCACGTGGTGTTCTTCGCCGACGGCGAGCCCAACAAGGGCACATTCCACACCAACTTCGTGCTCGTTCCGGGTCAGGACAACTGGATCGGCATCTACGATGCCGACGGCGAAACCCTTATCGATGAGGTAACCATTCCGGCCAGCCTCGGTGCCGACCAGACATGGGCACGCACCGAAGACGGCACCGGCGAATGGGCCGTCCGCGACGGCAGCCAGAGCGCATACATCACTCCCTCGAGCGCCAACATCATCAAGGACACCAACAAAAAGATAGAGAACTTTGCCGAAATGGACGAAAACGGTTTCGGCATGACCGTCATGGCCATGTGCATCGTTTTCACCGCTCTGCTTGTTCTCTGCCTGTCGTTCTATGCTATCGGCAAAATCGGCGCCGCAGTATCGCGCATGAACAAGATGCGCGCGCATGGAGTCGAAAAAGAGGAGATCCGCACCGTACAGCAGGACAGCGGTGAAGAAATCGCCGCCATCATCATGGCACTGCACGAACACCTCAACACCCACGATGCCGAAAGCACCGTGCTCACCATCAACAAAGTGAAGCGTGCATACTCGCCCTGGAGCTCCAAGATCTATGGTCTCCGCGAAGTGCCCGAACATCACCGCGCCAAGTGACAAACCTCAATTATCATCGACCAATCATGAAAGAATATAAGTATAAAATCAACGGCAACGTATACAAGGTAGCCGTAGGCGACATCGACGACAATATCGCACAGGTTGAAGTCAATGGCGTGCCCTATAAAGTAGAACTTGAGCGTGCCAAGGGCGCCGCTCCTGTCAAGGTATCGGCACCCAAAGCCGCCGCCGCTCCCCGTACATCCACCGGAGAAAAAGTGATATCCAAGCCTGCCGCAAACGGCGGAGGCGCCGCTGTTGTGGCCCCGCTGCCCGGCGTTGTGCTGTCCATTCCTGTAAAAGTGGGCGACACCGTAAAGGCATCGGATACAGTGCTTCTTCTCGAAGCCATGAAGATGGAAAATGCCATCCATGCCAGCCGCGACGGTCGTGTAGCTTCCATCGCCGTAAACCCCGGCGATTCCGTGCTCGAAGGAGCAGTTCTTCTCACCATCGAATAATCAGGGCAAAACCTTTGAATTATGTCATTCGGTGATTTCTTACTCGACAACCTCACTCAGTTCTGGCAACTGACAGGTTTTGCCAACGCCCAGTTCGGCAACTTCGTTATGCTCGCCGTGGGTCTCTTCTTCATATGGCTTGCCATAAAGAAGAACTTCGAACCTATGCTCCTGGTGCCCATCGGCTTCGGTATTCTCATCGGCAATGTGCCTTTCAACGCCACCGCCGGCCTCGAGATAGGCATATACGAAGAAGGCTCCGTGCTCAACATACTCTACAACGGTGTTGCGCGCGGCTGGTATCCGCCCCTTATCTTCCTCGGTATCGGCGCTATGACCGACTTCTCGGCTCTTATCGCCAATCCTAAACTCATGCTCATCGGCGCAGCCGCACAGTTCGGTATCTTCGGCGCCTACATGGTAGCCCTCGCTATCGGATTCGCACCCGACCAGGCCGGCGCCATCGCCATCATCGGCGGTGCCGACGGCCCTACCGCCATCTTCCTGTCGTCGAAGCTCGCCCCCAACCTCATGGGTGCCATAGCGGTGTCGGCATACTCCTATATGGCTTTGGTGCCTGTTATCCAGCCCCCGCTGATGCGTCTCTTCACAACCAAGAAAGAACGCCTCATCAAGATGAAACCCGCCCGCGCCGTGTCGCAGAACGAGAAAATTATATTCCCCATCGTGGGCATGCTTCTCACCTGCTTCGTCGTGCCTTCGGGTCTGCCTCTGCTTGGCATGCTCTTCTTCGGCAACCTGCTTCGTGAATGCGGCGTGACCTCGCGTCTGGCCAAGACTGCAAGCAACGCACTCACCGACATCGTCACCATCCTTCTGGGCATGACCGTCGGTGCGTCCACACAGGCATCGCAGTTCCTCACACCCCAGACCATCTTCATCTTCTTCCTCGGCTTCATGGCATTCGTCATTGCTTCGTCGAGCGGCGTACTCTTCGTGAAGCTCTTCAACCTCGTGCTTCCGAAATCGAAGAAAATCAATCCTCTCATCGGTAATGCCGGCGTTTCGGCTGTGCCAATGAGCGCACGTATATCCAACAATCTCGGTCTCGAGTATGACCCGTCGAACTATCTTCTCATGCACGCCATGGGCCCGAACGTCGCCGGTGTTATCGGTTCGGCCGTGGCTGCCGGTGTGCTCCTGGGCTTCCTCGCCTGATTCTGATCAATCCTATAACAAGCAGAAAGCGCGCTTCCTTACCCCGGGAGGCGCGCTTTTTGTGTGAAAAATGAAAAAGAGCCCGAAAAGATAAGTTCGTGAACCAAATTGAACCATTTTTTAATTTTTGTTCAAGAAATAATAATGTAATTTTGGAGCCATAAAGCAAAAACCATAACAGACAGACTCCAATCATGAAACCTGTTTTCAGCTTTGTACTGATCGCCTGCACCTCTCTGTTGACCGTAGGATGCTCGGGTGGTTCCGATGAACCGACCCCGAACACCTCTGAGTCCAGGAAGCTGGCAATCAGAATCAGTCCTTCGATAACCGAATCACGCGCCACCGACAGTGGCTTCGAGAAAGGCGACTGTGTCGGTCTTTATGTCATCAACCGGTCGCGCGGAGCCTCCGGCACTCTTCTCGATGCGGGCAACTATGTCGACAACATGCGCTATACCTACGACGGCGCATGGGTACCCGACAAACCTATATACTGGGAAGACGAGGAAACACACGCCGATTTCTACCTCTACTACCCCTATACCAAAATAAACTCCGTCAAGGCCCATCCGGTAGCCGTACGCTCCAATCAGGCCACAACGGCATCCTATAAGGCATCCGACTTCATGGTCGGCTGGAAAATGGATGTAACACCGACGGAGAATGCAACCGCAATAAGCGTAAGCCATGTAATGAGCCGCATAATAATCACTCTCGAACCGGGCGGCGGATTTACCAAGGAATCGCTTGCAGCCGCCGATGTATCGGTGAGAATCAACGGTGTCAGGTGCAATTCGACCGTCGACCTCTCGACCGGTACTGTCACTCCTACCGGCGAGGCCACTGCAGTCGTGCCTCTCTTTTCCGATAATACATACAAGGCTCTGATAGTGCCGCAGACTGTCGGCGAAGGCAATCTTATCACTGTCACTGTCGACGGCCGCGAGTTCAACCTTAAAAAAGGATTCACTTTCACCGGAGCGAAGAGCCACCAATTCACCGTCATACTCAGCAAAACCTCCGACGGCGTCAATGTCAGCATCAATCCCTGGGCCAACGACGGCACTGACAATGGCGGTACGGCCGAATAAATTTGAAGTTTAACTCCTTACTCACGGCTCACCACCTTTCGCTAATCTAATCCAATCACTCCCTCAAATATCCATAATGACCAAGCATCTATCACTTATCGGTTTAGCGGGCGTCCTCTTGCTTTCATCCTGTTCTGAAGAAAGATTCGGAACTCCCGAAAACGGCTCCGGCGACCGGAACCTCATCACGCTTGCCGGAGAGATAACACAGGAATGCACAACGCGTGCCAATGACGGCGGTTTTGCCGATGGCGACGTAATGGGCGTATATATCGTCGATTATAAAGGCGAGCAGCCGGGTACCCTGCTGTCCGCAGGCAACCGCGGCGACAATGTCCGTCATACTTTCGACGAGGCCGGCTACCGCTGGAACTCGGCGTACGACCTATACTGGAAAGACGGTCATACACGCATCGATGTCTACGGATATTACCCTTTCACTTCGCCCGACGATGTCAACAATTATAAATTCACTATCCGCACCAATCAGGCACTGACCTACGACGACGGCACCATGGGCGACTATGAAGCTTCCGACTTCCTGTGGGGCAAAGTGGCCGGCGTGGAGCCTACAACCAGTATAATCCGCCTGCCCCTCTCTCACCGCATGGCCAATGCCCGTGTGACTTTGGTCGAGGGCAGCGGCTTTGCCGACGGCGAGTGGACAGGGCTCGAAAAACAGATTCTCGTGACCAATACGGTGCAGACCGCCATCATCGACCTCGCCACAGGCAGCGTAAGCCCCGAAGGCGAAGTCGCTGCGAAAGCCATCATCCCCTCGAAGCGTGGCGACGAATGGCGTGCCATCGTCGTGCCTCAGACCGTGGCGGCAGGCACAACCATGTTCAGCGTCACTCTCGGAGGCATACCCTATAAATTCGTTAAAAACGAAGCTTTTGAATATATGGCCGGTAAAATGAACAACTTCGGTATCCGTGTCGACAAGAAAGAAAACACCGGCGACTACACCCTCTCGCTTATCAGCGAGAGCATCACACCATGGGAAAACGACCTCGTGAGCCACGACGCCACATCCAGAGAGTATGTGATAGTAAATGTACCCAAAGCCGGAACTCTGAAAGAAACCATTCTTGCCGAAGGCAAAGACTACACTAAAATCAAAAACCTCAAACTTACCGGAGAAACAGATGCGAACGATTTCTATTTCATGCGCGATGAAATGCCTCTTCTCCGTGCGATCAATCTTAAAGATATTAAGATTAAAGCCTTTGGTGATCAGAGAGATGAACTTTTTGCCTGCCGTGAAGATCAGATTCCAAGAAATGCATTCGCATGGAAGACTACTCTTACATTCATGATATTACCCGATAAACTCCAATCAATTGGCAACTGTGCCTTTGAAGAATGTACAAGCCTTACGGGATCTCTGATAATACCCGAAGGTGTTACAAATATTGTCATGGCTGCATTCCAAAGATGCGGTTTACTTACCGGAGAATTATCATTACCATCTACTCTCGCATCTATAGGTGACTTTGCCTTTGACGGATGTGGTTTTACGAACGAACTCTCTATTCCTGAGAATGTCGAGTATATCGGTAACAGTGCGTTTCAGGGATGTGGTAATTTGTATGGCTCCCTACGTCTTCCGGATAAACTAAAGACTATCGGACGTTTTGCGTTTGATGGCTGTGCCGGATTGACAGGTTCGCTGGAAATACCGAAAGGAGTTGTCAATATTCCAGACCGAGCCTTCAGGGGTTGCGGATTTAACGGAAACCTTATACTTCATAACGATATCTATCTTCTCGGATCCGGCGCATTCGAAGATTGTCACTTCAAAGGGGAGATTGTACTGCCTCAGGAACTCATGGCTATAGGCGACGGAGCATTCTCAGGATGCGATTTTTCCGGAGAACTCGTATTCCCGAAAACCTTAGTTTCCATCGGAGGAAATGCATTCGCATATAATAGCCGGCTTATTGGCACACTGGAATTCCCCGATGGCCTTCAGTCCATTGGAGAGTATGCTTTTGCCGGTTGCAGTTACCTTGAGAAACTTGTATTTCCTGAAAGTCTGGAAAATATCAGAAATGGAGCCTTCCAGAACTGCTATGGAATAGGCTCTATCGTATGCAACGGCGAGATGCCCCCGAATGTAACTTCGAGTGCATTCGATGGTGTTGCCAAAGACAATTTCAGTCTCGAGGTGCCTGAATCCGCTATTGTCCAGTATCAGACTGCGCAAGGCTGGTGCGACTTCAAGCGAATTACCGCTCATCACGAACTTGTATGCAAGCCTTCGGTCGCCTGTGCCTTAAGCACGGAGCACAAACAGCTCCTCTACATCGATGCCGAAGGCGACTGGGAGGTTGAATCGATACCCGCATGGTGCGAACTCTCGCAGAACTCCGGCAGCAAGAAGTCGGAAATCACGCTGACCGTCAAAGCCTCGTCGACAACAGAAAACCGCGAAGGCGACATCGTGTTCCGCCTCAAAGACAAAGACTATACGCACAGCTGCCATGTGACCCAGTACGGCTACCGGTATGGCGAAGACGAATACCTCACCCTGCAGAAAGCGACCAAAGGCAACAACGGCGGAATCAATATCGTGATACTCGGCGACGGCTACGATGCCCGTGAAATCTCCGACGGCTCATATCTCTCCGATATCCAGCAGACGATGGAATACTTCTTCGGCATAGAGCCTTATACCACCTACCGCGATTACTTCAATGTCTATACGGCCTTCCCTCTGTCGACAGAATCGGGTGTGGGAACCGTCAATACCATCCGCTACAACCGCTTCGGCACTACATATACGGGAGGCAGCAACCTTAAGTGCGACTACGACATGGTGTTCGATTATGCCATGAATGCCCCCACAGTCAATGCCGGAAATATCAACCAGACACTGATAATCATGGTGCCCAACAGCACAGACTACGGCGGAAGCACCCAGATGTGGGAATCGGGAGCGGCCATCGCGTTCTGCCCCAAGAGTACCTACGCCTATCCGTTCGACTCGCGCGGCGTGGTACAGCACGAAGCCGGTGGCCACGGCTTCGGCAAGCTCGGCGACGAAAATATCTATCACAACGCATTTATAGACGCTTGCTGCTGCGGTTGCTGCGGACACGTCGATGAGTTATTAATGATGAAGGCTCTCGGATGGTACGACAACCTCGAACTCACCGGCAAAATGCACCAGGTTGGCTGGAGCCATCTGATCTTCGACCCGCGATACAGCAATCTTGTCGATATCTACGAGGGCGGCTATATGCACTCCAGAGGTGTATTCCGCTCCGAGCAAAACAGCTGCATGAACAACAACACACCCTACTACAGCACCATCAGCCGCGAGAGCATCGTCAGACGCATCAAGCAATACGCCGGCGAGCAGTTCGACTTCGAGGAATTTGTAGCTCTCGACAAATCCACAGTGCAAGCTGCCTCACGCAGCGGCGGCGACGCAGGACCTGTCAATATCGGCATGCGCTCTACTCCGCCGGTTTTCCACAAAGGCAGTCCTCTGCGAAAATAATATAGAATGGCAAACAACGGTGAAGAGCGAAAGTCAATAATAGAATATGACCATTATAATCCTCAGACGTACCTCCCTCATCCAAAATTCCCGATAATCTATTTTTTCTGTCCTCTTATAATTACTGATATCCGCTTCTCCTGCTCTCCTTCACTTTTCGCTCTTCACCATACCATTCTTCATCATTCACACTTCATTACCGCACAATGAAACACAATATAATATCACTTTTCAGCGTTTTACTCCTGACCGCCGGCCTGCCCTCCTGCGCCGACGAGTCCATGGAACCTGACAACAATTCCAACGGAAAAGCAGCCATGAATTTCACGTTCAGCCATCCGTCGGCATCGCGAGCAACCGAGACATCTTTTGAAACAGGAGATGTCGTGGGGCTCTATGTGTCGGAAGCAGACCAACCGCTGGAAATATCGGGCAATATCGTAAACAACGAAGCGCTCACTTTCACCGGAACATCGTGGGAAGCCTCGCGAAAGCTCTACTGGGACGCCGGCATCTACAACGCCTACGCATACTATCCGCGCATGGCGGCCGTAAGTTCTATCTCCGATCTCATTTTCGAAGTCAGCACCGATCAGAGCGACAGCCACTCAGGCTCAATGAGCGGCTATGAGGCATCCGATATCCTGTGTGCATCGGCAAAAGAGATCCGGGCTACCAACGATCCCGTCGAGCTTCAGTTCCGCCACATTATGAGCAAGATCTCCATCAACCTCATAAAAGGCGAAGATTTCGACGGCGAGATCCCCGACAAAGCGACCGTCCACATCCACAACACTGTCACAACGGCCTCAATAGACCTTGCTGCGGGCATTGCCACCAAATATGTGCGAGGCGAACGCAAGAGTGTTGTCGCCCGGCAAGACGGCCCTACCACATACTCGGCCATTCTGGTACCTCAGCGACTCGAAAACCGTATGCCGCTCATCGAAGTAGAGATGAACGGTGTGTCGTTCCTCTACGAGAGCAGGTTCATTTTCAAACCCGGTATTCACCATATTGTCAACCTCGTTATCGACAAGAATCCCGAGCAGGTGAAGATAGAAATTGGAGGAGAGATTACGGACTGGAATTAATAATCGCAAAAACTTAATGTCCATAAGAAGAAAGAACCTTAATCTTATGCTTCTGACCATTAGCGTGCTAATGGGATGGTGGGCTGCCTGTCTGTACAGGCGGCCGCCACTTGTTTTGGAGCCGGACCTTACGGCCGCCGGCGAAATCGCACATGCGACAGATACCGTGTATATTGCCGTGCAGCCCGAAAGCGTCCCTGCGACCCCGTCGCCGGAAACCGCGCCATCGCCGCAGGCTACCACTTCTGAAAAGGAAATGCCCATGCAGCCGGTGGCAACAAGCACGTTCAGCGACATAGAACCCCGCAGTATCGGCGCCGGCCATCCCTTCCGGCTCGAAGCGGCCAAACTGCTCAGCGGTCGGCTCGAAGAAACCGACTCAGTAAGCCGCCACAAGATACTGAGCTACTGCGAGCATCTGCGCACATCGTATACCACCCGCGACATCGACTTCATACGCCAGGTGTTCAGCGACAATGCCCTCATAATAGTAGGCCATGTGGTCCGCACCGGCGACAGACCGTCGGCAGCTATAGGCAACAACAGCAAGGTGGTGTACAGTCTTCGCACCAAGCGCGAATACCTTGCCAAGCTGTCGCGCATATTCAATTCGGGCAAAGAGATCGACATCGACTTCTCGGAGTTCAGAATCATGCGCCATCCTACGATGGAGGGCATATACGGCGTGACGCTGCGGCAGAAATATTCGTGCGGCTCGTACAGCGACAACGGCTATCTCTTCCTGCTATGGGATTTCAGAAATATGTCGATGCCTCTGATCCATGTGCGCACATGGCAACCGTCGCTGTCGGAAAATCCCGACGAGGACGATATAATAGGCATTGGCGACTTTAACCTCGAATAAGAAACACAACGCGCCATGACAAGTCTCCGTTCAGTCCGCTTTCTGCTTGTGTCGCTGATAATACTCTTAGCCGGCGCCGGCCATGTGTCGGCCCAGCGCTTCTCGGTGGCGTCGTTCCGACAGCTGCCAAACGATGTATCGGCCTTCATCAATCCGGTGCGCGACCTCAACGACGAAGACTGCGGCCTTCTGAAGATAATAGCATCTGAGGATTTCGCTTTCTCCACACCGCTCGGCATAGTGAAACGCGAAGATAAGGTCGGCGAAATATGGCTATATCTGCCTCGCGGCTCCAAGAAGATAACGATAAAGCATCCCGAATGGGGTGTGATGCGCGACTATGTCTTTCCTGAGCGTATAGTCAGCCACATGACCTATGAGCTGCGTATCGATGAGCCCGTGACCCCGACGGCCGTAGCACCGGCAGCTCTGCCGGTAGTGACTACGGTTACCGACACGCTCGTCGTGACGCGTGTCGACACTCTTGTCGTGGCTCCCGTAAAAAAACGCATACCGCTCAATATCGCCGTACTGGCCACCGCAGGCTATGGCGGCCGATCGGCAAGGGCTGTCGGCGGCATAATGGCAATGGCCCTGAAACGCCACGGCGCTTTCTTGCACGTGTCGTCGGATTTCGGCAAAGTCGGTACCGTGACTGGCGAATGCGACAAAACCGGCAGCATCGGCGGCCATACGCCTTTCTACACAGGCCGCACGCGCCAAAGTACCCTGCTTGCCAACGCCGGTATGGCGCACCGGCTGACCGACCGGCTCATCCTATTCGAAGGACTGGGCTACTCGAAAACTACCCTCGCATGGGAACTGGCACCCTCCGAAGGTGGCGGATATGTGAAAAACACACACTATAGCACCGGAGGTATATCATTCGAAGCCGGCATGGCGTTTAAATGCGGAAATATAGCTCTATCGGCTTCGGTGGTAAGTATCCGCGGCACCGAGTGGTACGGCACAATCGGTGTCGGCATTAAATTTGGAAAATAACCGGTACATATTCTATGCGTGTCTCTCGCTTTCATATAATACTTTGGACAGCCATTTCTGTCATACTGGCCGGATGCTCGGGGCCGATTGAACCCGACAATCTCGAGCCTGTGCTTGAGATGCTTCCGGCACAGGATATAACACGAACCGAAGCTGTCGTATCGGCCCGCATCCACAAGCGCGGAACCGGACAGCCGACGTATGCCGTGTTCCGCTATGGTGCGACAGACGGCCCCGAACTGGAGGCAGCTCCTGAGGACCCGACGGCCGATATGGCAACAGCTCGACTCAGCAATCTCAGACCCGGCACTACCTATTTCTGCCGTCTGGATGCAGGAACCGCTACCGCCGCCCTGCACTCCGCCACCATCACTTTCACGACACAGCCCAACGAGGCACCGACAGTGTCGGCACCGGCTGCCTTGTCGACAGGTCCACTGGGCATTATCGTAGAGTTCGAAATAGTGAGCGACGGCGGCGAGGCTGTGTCGCAGGCAGGCTGCGAAGTGACACAAATCAATACCGGAGCTACGTCACGGCTATATCTGCCGTCGGAAGAACTCGCCACGGGGCCACACCGCCTTAATATAGGCGGACTGGAACTCATGACCACATATTCCATCACTCCATTCGCCTCCAACCCGATAGGAGAGACCCGCGGACTGCCGCTCGAATACACTACATCGAACAGCATAGTGCTCAAAGAAGCCGGTACTCTGGCCGCGGTCTTTGAAGGGACCTCCAGAGTGGAGCTGCCTCTTCTTACCGTTTCCGGTCCGATGAACGGCGACGACTTCCGTTTCCTGCGACATCTGCTCGGTGCTCCCGGCTATGAGCCGGCAATAAAAAGTGACGTGAGTGAGCTGAACCTCACCGACGCACATATCGTCGAAGGCGGAGGCAGCTACAACGGAAGCCGCTTCACCGAGACCGACATGGTGTCGACAGATCTGTTCGCCGATTGTGCCTCTCTGCGCGGTATCATCCTTCCGGCCACGGCCACAGTTCTGGCCCGAAACGCCTTCGCCCGGTGCAGGGCTCTCGAAAGCCTGACTGTTTCAGCCGCTATATCGTCGGTTCTTCCGTCGGAGGAATGCACTTCGCTCAGCAATATCATGGTATCGGCAGCCAACACCGGTTTCACTGCTGTCGAAGGGGTGCTGTTCAACCGGGAAGTAAGCGAAATCCTGTGGTTCCCGCTCGGGAAAGACGGCGAGTATACCCTGCCGCCTACTGTGACATCAATAGGCGAAAACGCCTTCTACGGCACCTCTATCACAAGCCTCGGTATACCGCCGTCGGTGACAGCTATCGGCCGCGGGGCCTTCGCAGGCTCGTCGCTCACCGAAATCTCTCTTCCCGACAATATCACAAACGTCTCGGAGGGGATGTTCCAGAACTGCAGTACCCTCACCACAGTCCGGTTAGGCACCGGCACGCGATATATCGGCAACTATGCCTTCGACGGCACGGCTCTGACAGATATCTATGTCGGGGCTACAACACCGCCTTTCGCCGCCGACGAAGCCTTCGTCAACGGCAATTCGACCATCTGCGGAGGGTGCACGCTGCATGTTCCCGCCGGATGCAGGCAAGTATACCAGCTACACAGAAAATGGGGCCTTTTCGGCTCAATAATAGAATATTAATATACCACGACAATGGATAAGCGCATAAACCTTACATTAGGACAACGTCTTACGGACGATACCGATTCGGAGTACCTCGGCGCCGAAGATTCTGCGTCGCAGCTGGATTTCGGCGAACTGTTCTCCAAAGAGTTCACCAATATAATGCCGATCTATAGCTCGGCAAACGGGCCGATAGAGATATATACAGCCACCCGCTACGGCAAGCGCTTTATTCTGAAAGGTCTTAAGGAGCAGTTCCGCAACGATCCTATCTATACCATGAATCTCGCCAAAGAGTTTGAGATAGGAATGCAGCTCGACCATCCGAATATCCGGCGAACCTTAGGACTGGAGACGGTGCCAGGCATAGGTAAGGTTATTGTTCTGGAATATGTCGACGGCTGCATGCTCGACAGTCTGCTCGATGCGGAATATATGACATCTCCGACGGCCAGATCCATTGCCACACAGATAGCCGACGCGCTGCGGTACATCCACAGCAAGCAGATTTTTCACCGCGATCTCAAACCGTCCAATATCCTTGTATCGCACCAGGGCAATGTCGTGAAAATCATAGATTTCAATCTTTCAGACAGCGACGATTTCATAATCCTCAAAAATCCAGCCGGCTCGAGGAAATACATGGCTCCCGAACAGCTCAACCCCGACGCACGTCCTACGGCCGTGGCCGACATATATTCGTTCGGCGTGGTCGTCGGCGAGCTCGCCACAGTAAGCGGCGACGAGGATCTGGCCCAGCTCGCCGAAAAATGCAGAAAGCACAATCCCCGCAAGCGGCCGCAGTCTATAGCCATGCTGCGTATACCGGGACCGGGACCGTCGGTTGCCAATACAATGTCGCGGTTCCTGTCGTCGAAGACACTGACCCGCATACTAATCGGCGTCATTACGGCCCTTGCGGCACTTATTGTATTTCTAATGATTACAAACGACTGATCATCATGGAAAAGAATATTGCGTTAGAGGCTCTTGTCGAAATTACGAACAATAATCTCGGATATATCCCCTCCACTCCCACCGAGTTCAACGAGCTTAGCCTCCTGATAAAGAAAAAGACCGGCCGCTCGCTGAGTCTGTCGTCGATAAAGCGCATATGGGGATATGTCGAATACAAGGGTTTTCCGTCGGTGACCACACTGAACACGCTTGCACAGTACAATGAATTCAAAGACTGGGAGTCGTTTATGGTAGACAAGGCTGCCTCCGACAGCGACGACTCGTCCTTCATTGAAAAAACGATGATCAACACCGATACTCTCCAGACAGGCGACCGCCTGATGCTTGGCTGGGGCAACGGAAAGTCGTGCGAAATAGAATGCGTGGCACACATGAGATTTCGCGTCAGCAGCTCGAAAAACATAAAACTGCAGCCGGGCGATACATTCACACTCCATGCCGTGTGCGTGAGCCACCCGATATATGTGAGCGACATCGAGCGCGGCGACACCCGCATACCGGCATATATCGGTGCCAAAAGAGGCGGTATTACTACCATATCCGTACTACGTACCCGCAAGCCCTGATGTCCGAATAATGCCGGAAAAGCCCGGGGGAAGCATGGTAGGCACCATAAAATTGATTAAATCGGACATGATACGGAAGAAAAACATATAACATTGATTAAAAAACCTCGCGAGAGGGCTGTGTGTCGTTTTTTTTTGCTATTTTTGAGCCAATCAAACCACATCCTCTTGACCCATGGAAGACATCGAAGACTACTTCATATCGATTATCAAGCAATCGCACAGCGCCGACCTCGCGGAGGCCGAATTCAAACGAGCCCTTGTCGATGACGACGAGCTGAAACGTCGGTATAAGGAATACTGCCGCGAAATGGGCACTTCCGAAAGAAACGGCTTCATGGACTTCTGCGACGAATATATAGCGGACCAGGATGAAGTTTGGGACAGTCTTAGCGATTACGACAACCAGGAATGAACAGTTTCGAACCTCCAAGTACATTCAGACTTCCGGCCGAATGGGAACCCGTCGACGCCATACTCATGGCGTGGCCGAACAAAAATACCGACTGGGCATACATGCTCGAAGATGTCCGAAAAACCTATATCGACATCATAACAGCTATTTCGGAGCGTGCAAAAGTGGTGCTGATAGGCCCGGAATTGCCGGAAACGACGATTTTTCCGCCGAATTGCCGCCTCGACAATCTGATAATGGTGAATATGCCCATCAACGACACCTGGACACGCGACTACGGCCCCATAATCGTAGTGGACGCCGACGGCACACCGATGCTTCAGGATTTCATATTCAACGGGTGGGGACTGAAATTCGCCGCCAACCACGACAATCGCGTAGCGGAACGCCTGCACTCATCGCAACTCCTTACCGGATGGTACCACGGCCCTGCCGAGATAGTTCTTGAAGGAGGCTCCATAGAAAGCGACGGCAAAGGCACTATTCTGACTACCGAGCACTGCCTGCTCGCACCAAACCGCAACGACGCCCTCGACCAGTACGAAATTGAGACGAAACTTCTCGAACAGCTCGGTGCTAAAAAAATCCTGTGGCTGAAACACGGACAGCTTGCAGGCGACGATACCGACGGACATATCGACACACTGGCCCGCATAGCTCCTCCGGGCGATATAATAATATATACCGGCTGCGACGATCCGGCCGACGAACACTTTGCCGAACTGGAGGCGATGCGCGACGAACTCAAGGAAATGACAAACGCCATCGGAGCACCATTCCATCTGGTCGAACTGCCTCTGCCAGACCCCATCTACGACCCCGACGACGGCACACGGCTCCCGGCTACATATGCCAACTATCTTATTGTGAACGGTGCAGTGCTCATGCCCGCATACGGACAGCCTAAAAAGGACAAGCTCGCCGCCATGATTCTCGAATCGGCCATGCCCGAATACGAAATCATACCCATCGACTGCCGCAGCCTCATACGCCAGCATGGCTCGCTTCACTGCGCCACCATGCAGATCCCTCTTGGAGTACTATCCGACGACTATGAAACGAACAATTAAGACTGCCATCATACAGCAATCGGCAAGCCCCGTAGCGGCCGAAAACCGCGCACGGATAGCCGAGAAAGTACGCGCTCTCGCCGCCGAGGGCGCTCAGCTTATTGTAAACCAGGAGTTGCACGACTCCCTGTACTTCTGCCAGACAGAAAACGTGGATCTCTGCAGCCTCGCCGTAGAGATTCCCGGCGAAGCCACCGATTTCTATTCCGCACTGGCAAAAGAGACCGGAACAGTGATAGTGACGTCGCTGTTCGAACGGCGCGCACCTGGTCTCTACCACAATACCGCCGTGGTATTCGACACCGACGGAAGCATAGCGGGGAAATACCGCAAGATGCACATACCCGACGATCCGGCATATTACGAAAAGTTCTACTTCACGCCCGGAGACCTCGGATTCGAGCCTGTCGATACTTCGCTCGGCCGTCTGGGCGTGCTCGTGTGCTGGGACCAGTGGTACCCCGAAGCCGCCCGACTGATGGCGCTTGCCGGTGCCGAGATGCTCATCTACCCCACTGCCATAGGCTGGGAAAGCACCGATACCGACGACGAGAAGGAGCGTCAGCGCCAGGCCTGGATCACCGTGCAGCGCGCACACGCCATAGCCAACGGCATACCCGTGGTAGCCGTAAACCGCGTAGGCCATGAACCCGACCCGTCGGGAGCGACCAACGGCATACTATTCTGGGGTTCGAGCTTCGTCGCCGGCCCGCAGGGCGAATTCCTGTATCGTTCGCCGTCCGACGCCGAAGACTGCGCCATCGTCGACATCGACATGGAGCGTTCCGAACAGGTACGCCGCTGGTGGCCGTTCCTGCGCGACCGCCGCATCGATGCCTACGGCGATCTTACACTTCGTTTCCGGCGCTGACACATTGGTGCCGACTTCGGTCTGTCGCGTCCGGTATATACAGAATCATCATTGGAATGAATGCTTATTTTATTTGCTTAATTTAGCCGAGTAAAATTTAATAGAACAGGGATAATTTTACATTTAATATATTTGATTACTTAACTATGAATTTACCCATATACATATTACTTTTGCCAATCGTCGGTGCAGTTTCCGGAGGCATATTAGGAGGCTATCTACATAAAAAATATACCCAACGAAAAAAAAGACAAGTCCAACAGCATTCGGGCCATTGATTATTAACTACTTAAAAGCGACATCGACAAAAAAGTAGAAAAAAAGCCTCGGAAAATTTGCACAGTACATAAAAACTCCTTAACTTTGCAGCGCAAAAAGGCAAAAGAGGTGCCATAGCTCAGTTGGTAGAGCAAAGGACTGAAAATCCTTGTGTCCCCGGTTCGATTCCTGGTGGCACCACAAAGTAAGAACTCGCTGATATTCAACAACTAAAGTCGAATATCAGCGTTGTTTTTTAAGCAAAATCGGCTCGCTCTCGGTAAAAAAAAAGACCTTGAATGTCGCATTTTGGTGCATTTTGTAGTAGATAGTCGCAAAAATCTGCAAGCAAATCTGCAAGCACTTTTACAAGCAAATCTGCAAGCACTTTGAACCAAAGTAGGCATCGAGGCACTTAGTTGACCGATGGCTAAAATTAAATTTGTCCTCGACATGCGAGAAAGAAAGGATGGCTCTAACAAGGTAATGCTGTCCTTCATTCACAAAGGATTCCGCAAACAAGCGGCTCTTGGCATCAAGATTCATCCCGAAAATTGGGATGCTGAACAATGCCTTGTCACCTCGAAAGAAAAAAATCACCGACACATCAATCAGCGTCTGCAATTCTTCCGCTCTGCTGCGGAGGGTGTGATTCTGCGCCACTATGGACTGAATAGCGACGGAGCAACTATCTACGCAGACCTTGAAGCTGCTCTTTTCCCGGAAAAGGTAGAGGAAAAGATAGAGGCAGAGAAAGCTGCGATTGAGGAAGAAAAAGCAGCTAACGGTTTGTTGGAGGTGGCGAAACGCTTTACCGCGATGAAGAAGGAGTCCACACGACTCACTTACGAGCGGACCGTGAAGCACCTCGAAGCGTTCATCAGCAAAGGGCAGACTAATGTTCTCGATGAGGTAAACAAGTCTTGGCTCACCGCTTTTGACAATTACCTTGCCGAAAGTAATCCCTCGCCTAACGCTCGCGCCCTCCATTTCCGCAACCTACGCGCAATCTTCAACTATGCACTCGATGAGGTACTGACGGCAAACTATCCGTTCCGTCGTTTCAAGATTAAGACGGTAAAGACCGACAAGCGCAGTCTGTCAGTAGAGGCGCTTCGTCAGGTTCTCGACTACCCTGTGGAAGATTGGCAGGTGATGTACCGCGATATGTTCAAGCTCTCGTTTCTGCTTATGGGCATCAACTTTGCCGATATGCTGAACTTGAAAAGGAGCGATATGCGCGAGGGGCGCATCGTTTTCAACCGTCACAAGACGGCTCGCCTTTACTCGATGAAGGTAGAGCCGGAAGCAATGGCACTGATTGAGAAGTATGCCGGAACGGATCATCTTCTCTCAATCATGGACGGGCGCAAGGATTATCTGCAATATGTACGGCAGACCAACAATGCCCTGCGCAAGATTGGTGACTGCGACCGTAGCGGACTTGGCGGAAAGAAAACTCACCATGCTATCTGCCCGGAGCTCTCTACCTATTGGGCACGTCACACTTGGGCGACCATAGCCGCAAGCCTTGACATTCCAAAGGAAACCATAGCGGCTGCACTCGGTCACGGAGGCAATACCGTTACCGACATTTACATTGACTTTGACCGAAGAAAGGTAGATGAAGCCAACCGCAAAGTCCTCGACTGGGTACTTTACGGCGGCACTAAGATGGAAGCACCTGCGAAGAAGCGAGGTAGACCGAGAAAGATTGCTTAATCATCCTTAATCGGATAGAACACGCCTTTGATGAGCTGCGACATTCCGTTCTCCGTGAATGTCGCAGTTAGTTTTTCACAGATATAGCGTTTGCCACGGATGAAGAACACTGCACGGGGATTGGGGATAGAATCGGAAATGAACTTGAACGTAGTCTTCTGTTTGGCCTCTATCGGGTGTATGTTATGGCGGCGGAAGATGTGTCCGTGATTCAGGCGCATGGAGAAGTGGATATTGCGGTAGTGCGACCAGTCCGGCAAGACTTCTATGTTCTCTGCGTATGGGTGCGGCAGCTTGCCTTCATAGGCGGCATCCGCAGCCCCATCCCACCATGCCACATATATCATATTGTAGTATTCGGCCGTCTTCGTCCGCTCCCCTGCGGTGAGCGACTGATAGGAATAAGGCTGGTATAATGTGGCATCTATTTCCTTTTTTCGCTCTGCGGGGTCACGCGAGTAGGATGTTCCCGTGCTGTCGTTCTCGTCATAGCCGGAGAAAGAGAGGAACAACACCCTGCCGTATTTCTCCTCGGTGTCGTCTATCCATGCCGGTACGAACTCTATCTCCACCTGCTCCGCGTCCTCGCTGTCGTCCACGATGCGACCGCCAAAGAGATTGACAGGCCGTAGTTCCATTTTATAGGAGTAGAGGTTAGGCATCCATCCGCTACGTTTCTCTACCAGCGTTTTGGAAACGGCACGCACGATGAAATAAGTATCAATGTTCTCGGCATAGAGCAGTCTGTTGCGGTTGGTCTTTTCTCCCCTACGTGACTGTCCGTCCCAGGTGGCAAGCTGCCGGTTTTCTGCAAGAAGGTCATTCATGGAAGCATATCTGACAGCATCGGATTTCCATGCCTTTATAAACCAGTCGCATGAGTAGAACTTCCACATTTCGTGGTCGCACTCCTTGTAGACAAGATTCTTGGCTTCCATGTACTCGCATCTGCCATCCTCGACCGTTACTTCTGTGGAATACTCGTCCACGATGTTGTCAAGCACAACCGGTTTCGTGTCTGCCAATACCGTATCGGTAAAAGTGAAGTCAATGGTTTTGGCGCGGTGGTTGAGAGTGAACTCTCCGCCTAAGAACAGTTCCAGTTTCTCGAAGTATTCCGCCACCGTCCAATGTGGCAGGGCACGTGCGAAGCCGCCTGTCCCCCAGGCATAAGGGAGCGTGTTGCAGATAAGGAGATACCTGTATTCCTCTACCTCTTCCAACTGTGAGAAGTCGCAGGAGTAACCGACCGCCTCACATATCTTCTTGGTGATATAGAGGAGATAGGGCTGCCAAGAGCGTCCACGGCATTCTGCATTCCACGTCCAATAAGCCGGACCGCTATTGGTGGCCGGATTGTAGTCGCAAAGGTTCTGGATATTTCCCGAAGCGTCATTGACCCAAGGCAGGGCCACGCACTTCATTCCGTTAAGTTCGGGATTCCAGGCCTTGTCCGGGGTACTGCCGTCACAGCCGGAAGCCGAGCCGAGATCAAGTTCGTTGATGTAGACCTTATCGAAAGTCTTGTCAAAATTCTGTTCGCTTCGCCCCTCCAGGAATTGTGTTTTGACTTCCACCTCGCTTATTTCCGTGACGGTTATGGAACCGAACTTGTAGAAGCCCCGGTCGCGTATCTCACAGTCGTATATCACCTTTTGGGCGATAACGTCTGCACGATTGATGTTCCCGAAAATGGCGATGTTCTGAGGACAGCCTCGGAGTGGAAAGGTTATAGTGAGCGTATAACCGTCCGAGCCGGAGAACATACGGTTTTCGGAAACATACTCAAACGATGTGCCTTTCTTCAAGGCTGCGAGTTGATTGTTTACATATATCTGCATAATTACCTGTGTTATTTTCGTGACTTTGGAGATTTATTTTTCATCAGTCTGTCGTAGTCGTCCTGTGCTTTCTGCATACCGTGGTCGCCTGTTACGGTGTTCACCGTCACAAATGGCTCGTTGAGCCTTGTGTCGAGGCGGTCAAGTGTAGCATAAAGCCGTTCATCAGTCTGCGAGGACTGATTATAGGTAGTGTTGTTCACCACGGTTGGGGCTTGTGGCTGTGCTGCTATTACTGCCGGTGCAGTAATCGTGCGCGACACATCGGCGGCAGTTATAGAGCCGATAGTGTTGGTTCGCTGCGCATAGTCCAAAGCCTCCAACAATGGGCGGGTTCGGGGATTATTGACAAGTCGCTGCGAGGCGACCCATTCCCCTTTGTGAACAACACCTGCCACTTCATCGGATTTACCTTTCGGAGTAAAGCCGCCTGATTCATACCCCGTAGCCTCGGATTGCTGTTGCTGTTTCTTGATGGCTGCAATCTGTATAGCACCTGCGGCCACTGCCATAGCTGCTGCAATAGGTGCAAGGATGTAGCCGACCACCGGGATAGCCGCTGCCGAGCCGTATGCGTTCAGGGCGTTTGTGGCGGTCTGCGCAACTGCCTGTATTACCTGCATAGCGAACATTTTGCGGTTCGCCTCCTTCTTGGCTTTGGCTATCTCCTTTTCCTTGTCGCGTTCCAGTTTCTTCACCTTGTATGAGTTACCCTCGGCACGGGAGATTTCGGCATCATACCGCTTGTTAATTTCAGCGGTCTGCATTTCGAGTTCAGCCTGCATCATGGAGGAAAGCTGCGAGAAGATGGCCGACATACCCGAAGTGAGCGTGTCGAGCGTCCCGGTCAGAGCCTTTCCTCCATCAGAGTTGAGCCATTCGATAGAATCGGCGATACCCTTTTCCATAGCGTTGCGAGTGTCCTCCTCGGCAAAAAGTCCGTACTTCTTTTTGAGGGCGAGCTTCGCTTTCTCGTAGGCTTCATCTATGCGGAGTTTTTCAGCGGCATTGTCACCGGCTGCGGCAAGTTCGCGGTCGTAGACTATTTTCAACATGGCGAGGTCGGCATCGAGTTTTGCCTGTGCCTCTTGCGGATTGTCGCCGAAGTAATCTTTTTTCATGGCAGCATACTTGGCTTCGAGCCTTTCAGTCTCCTGTTGCTTGCGCTGCATCTGCGCGATCAACAGAGACTGGAGCTGCTGCTCGGCTTGGAGTCGCTCCTTGCTTCCCTCCTTGGCGAGAGCCACAATTTTGCGCTGATGCTCGATTTCGGCTTCCTCGGTTTTGAGGTCGTAGGTTTCCTTGGAGATAGAGCCGTCAATGTAAAACTGCTTCAACTCGGCAAGATGCGTGTTATAGCGGTTGTTTTCCTCGTCGATGGTCTGTTCATCGATATGCTCCTGTTGCTTGCGCTGTGCTTCGCGCCACTCGGCTGTTATCTTCAGTCGCTCCGTTTCCGTGAGATCGGTGTGCTGCAACTGCCGCTCGTGGAACTCTACCGCTATTTCGTCCATACGTTTGGTGTGGGCGATGTAGTCGGTCTCGCCGGTGGCGTAGGCGATACGAGCGGATGCTTCTTCCTGTTCGCGCCAGTCTTTTTCTTTGGCGAACTTGTCAGTAGTACCCGAACCGCTACCACTCCCCGAACCACCTCCGCCGGTATAGGTAATAGGCACGTTGGGTGTTTCCGGCTCAGCAAGGGCATCCGCAGAAATTTCGTATTTCTTGCGGAGATATTCGTTGGCTTCGTTGAGCTGACGCTGTTTGCGCAGGTTGGCTTGATATGCCGCCTCGGAAGCGTTGTAGGTCTGACCCGTAGACGCAACCTTTCGGGCATACGGTGCGACATTCACCAGATTACCTGCTGCTGCATCGGTTGAGTTGGTGTAGTTCTGATAGCTCTCCATTTCACGGGCGTTCTCCCAATCTCTGACGGCGGCATCGTGTGTCGCCTTGTCCTTGTCGCGCTTGGATTTAAGACCCGGAGCCTGTTGTTCGAGTGTGAGAAGTTCTTTCTCATTCTGAACAATCTTCTCTGCGGCTGCTCTTGCACGGGCAACCTCGATGATAGAATTGCGCAGTTTGTCGTAGGCGACACGCGCATTGCCGACCATAATCTCCTCGGTAGATAGATTCTTGAAGTAGTCGGGATAGAGTGCCTGTAACTGCTCGGCTGCTTTTCTGCGCTCATCCTTAGACTTCTTCTCATCGGTGGCTGCCTTATATAGAGCGTCAAGTCGCGCAATCTCCTTATGGGAGTATTCTGCCGAGGCTTCATCGAGGTCGGTAAGCGACTTTTGGTATTCCTCCTGTTCCTTACGCGCTTTCTCCGCTTCCTCTCGTGCTGTCTTCCAACGGTTGGCGAGGGCGTAGATCGCTGCACCGAGGGCAAGCACCAGTCCTACCCAGTTGGAGAATTTCATTGCCGCCATAGACTTGCGCCATCGCTCCTGCATGGCATAGTTCACCTGCAAGCCGTTGGTGAAATACTGCACGGCATTTACCAACGGAGTGAACAGAAGGCGGACGGCAGATAAAATCATTCTGACAAGTCGCATCGCTCCATGAAAGAGCGTTGTCGCCTTAGTTGCCATGACGGTATGATAGCGGTAGACTATCATAATGGCGTTGTAGGCGGCAATGGCGGTTACACCGGCTATTATCTCCTTGCGGTACTTGATAAAGAAATCGACCATAGCCGAGAGGGCTTTAAGGGCGATTGTCGAAGAAGAAATGACGAGTCGCATCACGGGCTGTAATTTTTCTCCGAGTTCCACGGCAAGTTCGTGGACGCGGTTCTTCGCTTTGTCAAGTTGTGCCTGAACGGTATTGTTCTGCACCTCGAACTCCTTGTCGATAGAAACCGCTTCGGCGAAGGCTTCGTTGGCGACAAGCTGCTGGCTCTTGACCTCGTCGATATGGTTGGCGAGTGTCGAGAGTGCGGATATGGCTCCCC
>ENA-ORMR01000267-ORMR01000267.1-human-gut-metagenome-genome-assembly--contig:-NODE-267-length-58072-cov-41.771653_pt1 | contig 58072 bp, 56 predicted proteins | sample MGYA00242107_ERZ509003 | MGnify/ENA primary metagenome ERZ509003 (study PRJEB26280, sample SAMEA2338699) | human gut metagenome | biome: human gut; feature: human-associated habitat; material: faeces...
TAAGCAAAAATACACCAACCTGGAGTTTAACAGATATTATGAAACACCCTCTTAAAAAGTTAAGATAATGGTTCTTGCGCAAGTACATTCTTTTTTAACTCTTTACTTTTTCAACTTCCATAAAAAGGTTCTTGCGCAAGTACATTCCTTTTTAACTTTTTCAACTCTTTAAACTCCTTCGACTTCTATAAAAAAGACATAACTTTGCAGTATGATTCTGATAGTTGACGATGATAAGGCAGTAAGGCTATCGCTCTCCGTGTCGCTACGGCACAGCGGCTACGAGGTGACGGCCGTCGAAGGTCCCGACGAGGCTCTGGCGGCCGTGCGCACACGCTGTCCCGACCTGGTGAGCATGGACATGAACTTCAGCGGCGGTACCGACGGCGCCGACGGCCTTGCGCTGCTGCAGCGCATCAAGGTGCTGTGCCCGTCGACTCCTGTCATTCTCATCACCGCATGGGGCAGCATCCCCCTGGCCGTGGAAGGAGTGAAACTCGGCGCCTTCGACTTCATGACAAAGCCGTGGAATCCGCGCCTGCTCATACAGCGCGTGGCCACCGCGCTCGAGATATCGGCCCCGACGGCCGCCGGCACCTTCGAGCGCCCCGGCATCATAGGGCGCAGTGCGGCCCTGGCCGACCTCCTCGACATGGCCGCGCGCATAGCACCCACCGACGCATCGGTGCTCATCACCGGCGAGAACGGCACCGGAAAAGAACTCCTTGCCCGCGCCATACACGACAACAGCTCCCGACGCCGCGGTCCCTTCGTGGCCGTGAACCTCGGCGGCATACCGCAGTCGCTCTTCGAAAGCGAGATGTTCGGCCATGTCAGGGGCGCATTCACCGGCGCCGTCGGCGAGCGCAAGGGCCGCTTCGAGCTTGCCGACGGAGGCACCATATTCCTCGACGAAATCGGCGAACTCGACATCAACAGCCAGGTGAAGCTGCTGCGCGTACTCCAGGAGCACACCTTCGAACCCCTGGGCGACAGCCGTCCGCGGCGCGTCGACATCCGCGTGATATGCGCCACCAACGCCGACCTCACCGCCATGATGCGCGACCGCACATTCCGCGAGGACCTCTACTACCGCATCAACACCATCACCATGCGCATGCCCTCGCTGGCCGAGCGCCGCGAAGACATCCCTCTGCTTGTTCGCCACTTCGCCTCCTTGCAGAATGCCGCCGAGCCCACCGTGTTCTCGCCCGAGGCTCTGGAAGTGCTCCGCCGGCTGCCCTATCCGGGCAACATACGACAGCTCAAAAGTATAGTCACGCGCGCCGCCTATATCGCCGTTGGGCCTACGGTCGGTCCCGACGACGTGCGCCGCGCCACCGATGCGGAGCCTGCCCGCTCCGGCACCGACACCGCCGTACCCGAAAAACGCACTCTCGAAGAACTCGAGCGCGACGCCGTGGCCGACGCACTGCGCCGCTATCCGGGCAATCTGTCGGCAGCAGCGGCCGCCCTGGGCATCACCCGCCAGTCGCTCTACCGCCGCATGGAAAAATTCGGCTTCGAACCATGAAATTCTTCTTCGCCCTCACCGCCGTCCTCGCCGCGGCCCTGGCCGTGGTCCTCTTCCGTTGGCTCGATGCCCCGGCACTCTATGTGGCCGAGGGCATAATCGCGGCCATACTAATATGTCTGGGCGCCCTATGGCACTCGGTTGTATCGCCCATGAGCGCCATCGAGCGTGGTATCGGCCTGCTCAAGTCGCAGGACTTCGCAAGCCGTCTGCAGCACGTGGGCTACGGCCCCGCCGACCGTATTGCCGACACTTTCAACGCCATGATGCTGAGCCTGCGCAACGAGCGGCTGCGCGTCCGCGAGAAGAACCAGTTCCTCGACCTTCTGGCCGAGGCCTCGCCCATGGGCATAATAGTATTCGACTTCGACGGAGCCATCCTCAGCGCCAATCCGGCCGCCACCGCCATGCTCGGCGTGAAATCGCCGGCCGGAATGCGCCCCGCCGACATCGAGGGTGAACTGGGCCGCACCATCGCCTCGCTGCAGCACAACCGGACAGCCACCGTGCGCCGGGCCGACAACCGCATGTACCGCTGCTCGCGCCTCGCTTTCATCGACAGCGGACACCGCCGCCCCTTTGTGCTTGTGGAATCGCTCACCGAAGAACTCCTCAACGCCGAGCGCGCCGCCTACGGCAAACTCATACGCACTATCGTACACGAGGTCAACAACACTCTCGCCGGCGTACTCCCCCTCATCGACACATGCGCCATGATAGCCGACGACGAAAGCATGGAGGCGGCCGCCCGCAGCTGCACCGAACGCTGCAACGCCCTCTCGGCATTCATAGGCAACTTCGCCGACGTGGTCCGCTTAGGCGCGCCGCAGACCAAGGACACCGACATCAACGCTTTCCTGCTCAACCAGCGGCCCTTTCTCGAAAGCCTCGTCAACGCCCGCGGCATAGAGCTTGCCTATTCGCTCGACCCGGCCATGCATGCCGTGGCGGTCGACACCGTACAGTTCGAACAGGTGATAGTGAATCTGGTCAAGAACTCCGCCGAAAGCATAGGCCGCGACGGCCGCATCGGCATTGCAAGCATAGCCGAGCCTCCCACACTCGTCATTTCCGACAATGGCGCCGGCATAAGCCCCGAAGCCGCCGGCAAACTGTTCGCGCCATTCTTCTCGACGAAAAAATCGGGCCAGGGCATAGGTCTCACCCTGTCGGCCGAAATACTCCGCGCCCACGGCTTCGATTTCAGCCTCGTCACCGGAGCCGACGCCATCACGCGCTTCACCATACACCTGAAATAAAAAAAATGCAACGACCCTCGCGGGCTATTGCATCCTAACCTATGATTCACTTGTTGCAGAATGGGACCGGCTTTCCAGCCTGCATTCCATTCATTGTCTTTGCAGGGGCAAAGTTAACAAAATTATCATAATCCCCCAAAAACATTTTAGACCGACAAGCCTCTTTGGGCTGACAGGCTGTCTGCCTAAAAAAACTATTCCTCGATTTCGACCACGCCGGTATAGGAGCCCAGAAGATTGAACTTAAGCACTACGCCATCCGACAGTCCCACCTCATAGCCCGATGCCTTCTTGCGGATGCTCACAATCTTGAGATCGCCGAAATTCTTGGTCACATAGCGGCGTATAGGCTTCGACACCAGCCCTTCGGGCACCTCCCGGCTCTTGCAGTCGACCGAGATCCATTTACCCTTGCTGTTGAACTCGATAGTCGTGCCGTTGACAAGGCGCACATCGTAGTCGGTCTTTTTCAGCAGATGGCGGTCCACCTTTATCATGCCCACCTTTGCCTTGGGGAAATATTCGGTAAGCATATTCTGCGCCTCTTCAGGCAGTTTATCACGATCGATAGTATACGAATCGATAAAAGCATACCCCGGACATACCAGTGCGAGGACAGCCACAAATAAAACTAAAATTCTTTTCATAATCATTCTGCAGGGCCATTATACTCCCGACAGAATGATAACAAAATGCCGCCCGCCAAAGTTTCCGGCTATTTACTCCGCTTTTTTTCCTCTTTCAGAAGCCGGAGCATCGCCTTGGTATTTTTCAGCTGCGCCACCGACACACGGTACTGCATATCATCGGCTCTGCCGTCGGGGAACTTTCGTGCTTTTTCTAAAATCACCGGCCGTGCGGACGCCGATTCGTCGACTACTATAAAAATGCGGCCGGTGAGGCCTTCCTTGTCCGCAGCCTCAGCCAGGCCTATGAGAACAGGATCATATTCCTTCTTGATCTGAGCCGCGCTTCTGCCATTCAACTGAAAATGAGCATTCAGTATCAGCCATCCCGCTCCTCTGTCTTTCGTATAATGAGGTGATATCTGCAGTTCTGTAGTCTTAGCGGATTTCCTGAGTGTGACACTCACAAACAACGGAAATGGAGGTGCCGTGGCAAAGGCGTGGGTGAGGGCGCGCATGGTGTCGATGCAGGCGGCACAACGCTCTTCGCTATAATTTTCCACCATTGAAACGAGCGAAGCGAACAGCCACGCAAACCGCGCGGTATTGCCGGCGTCCGGACTCCAGCAGCTGCATGAGCCCGCCGGTGAGCCGGCGTAATATGTAGTGCCGTCACATCCCAGTTCATAATACCTCCGCGATGTCGCGAATGCAGTATCTATAAGCCGGGTAAATGCCCGGGCGAAATCGCGCCCGACGATGTGCGAATACGACTTCACTCCTGTTTTGTAGTACTTCAGCGTATCGCCGTGAAGTTCGAAAAACTCTGACGGCTCGAACGACGGCCTCTTGTCGATAGTATAATACTGATATTTGTGCGGAGGATCGTCGGTACTCATCACAACTTCGGCTCGGCACACCCACACCATACCGGCCAGTAACACAACTATTAGAGCTATTTTTTTCATGGTACTTCGCTTTATCCACACCACAAATATAAACTATTCTTCGTACATTTGCACTACACGTCCGTAATTTTTCATCCATGAAAATCTCAACCTTATTAATCGTAGTCCTGACCATATTAAGCACATTCGCGATAAGCGCTGTGGCACAAAAACGCCAGAAAGCCTCAACCAAAATACCGTTTGCCGAACGCGCCGACCGATTCTGGCAATGGTTCGGCAAGAATAGCCCGAAAATGGACAAGCTGCTCAAGAAAAAAGACGGATTGTATAAGATCAACGATCTCATGTACGAAGGGACACGCATCATAGGCGATGATGTATGCTACAATATCGGAAACTCTTCCGAATTTTCTTTCAGCATCGAAGGCCAAAGCGAAAACTTATATCTCTATCCCTGGCTGGTAGCCTCCATACCCGACTCGTTGCGGACCAATTGGACCGTCTATCCATGTAAGCAGCCCGATCCGTCGGTTGTCAACACAGGATTCTGCATGTTCGATAAAGAAATAGATATTGCCGACATCATGGTTGCCGCCGACTACGACAAAGATAAGGGAAATTTCGTGATATATTACTACCACCCCGAGTTTGTCGGTCTTAGCGAAGAAGAAAGCATGCACGCGTTCACCCTCATTCTCGAACTTCTGATAGGCGAGGGCGCTTTCTATAATTATGTGCGCGACATCCGGCAGAAAGACAGCGACGACGGAATGATAAATATCGCGAATCTTGCCGACACCATGAAGATTCTTATCGAAAACAGCGGCAAGGAATACCATGTGAAGCCGTTGCTGCCTCTGTATGGTTACAGCGGCAACCCCAATCCGGAGAGTACGCAGATGCGTTCCGACATCATAGCCGGCTCAAGCCAATACATGGTCCTGATAGAGGAATACCTCAATGGCGAACAAAATATCTACGACTCGCTCAAGCGGAAAGGTGCCACAGCCCTGATGCTCATTATCACGCAGCCCGAAGGCATGTCGACCGACGACTTCATCGAACTGCGATACCGTATCCAAGACTACCTCATATCCCTCTTCGACTCCCGGACACTGAAGGGCATACTCACCGGCGGCGCCTACGGAGCGTCGGGACTCGGATACATCGACCTCATACTCTTCGATACCGACGGCTTCCTGCGACACATAAGCAACGACAAAACCCTCCGCGCCATCCTCACCCCCGCCGCCGAAGGCTCCGCCCCGCTACACCTCATGTACAAAACCTTCGCCATCGACAGCCCCGTCCACCCCCTCCCGCTGTAAATCACATCTCAACCTGGTCGGTTTCCTGCGCCCGCACAGGGTTGTCGCGGGAAATCATTATCGGCATAAACGTCACAGCAAGTACCGAATCCTCCCCGGCAGTCTGCACTTTGTGCACGCACAGAGCCTCTGCCCCGCCGAAGTCCCACACGCAGCCTTCGCCCGCAGCCCCCGCATCAATCCCGTCCACCTCGACCACGGCATGCTCACCCTCGCATGAAAATAAAGGCAGAAAACATAGAGGCCGACTATATGCTCCAAATGATATAATCAAGATTATGAGCGACGATACTATCAATGATTTATACCCCAGGGTTTTTCGAATGTAAGTGTTATTTGTTTTCTTCTGCAGGCCTCGGCAAACTCAGCGGAATCTTTGAATTGCATAATGTAATCGGTTTTGATCTCTTCAACCGAGATGCTGTCTCTGCCGAATGATTGAAATGATTTATCCACTATATAAAATGTTTTTCCTTGTTCATCGGGAACGATGTATTTCAGTATAACCCACAGAGAATCATAGCTGTACACATCGATATACCCACTGTCAACTTTTTCCGCAGGAATTAAATCCGCTTTTATAGGTCTACGCCACTCCCAAAAGCCTCGGTTTGCCAAACATACACGCTCCATTTTGTGATTATCTACATTATAGGTTACGTATAAATCTATACCGACATTATGCAATTCAGAATATCCTCTGTCAGGAAGCATAAGAATAATTATACCCAGGACAATGAGCACTACGATACTCCATACAATTATTTTTGCCAGCCAATAGAATGGCAGACAAATTATTCTCGCTACATTATATACTATATTCCAATCCATTCCTGCTTACCTGTTATTCAGAGTTTTCGCATCCGCATCGTCGGATACTGCACGAACTCAGAAAAAGAATAGCAATCAACACAAGTATGCAACTCGGTTTATACTTGACTATTGTATGTGTCGTCAATTTACTCATTTAGTGTAGGTACCGTTATTTATTTCCAACTGTTTATTGCGGTCTATTTCCCATATCTTTATCAGTGTATGGGCCAGCTCAGCCAGTTCGGACTCCCGAAGTTCCATATCAAGATACGGCAGAATAGCCATATATGTATTCGCGATTGTATTTATATGTTTGTTATCACATTTTTCAGAATACTCCACGTCGCGAGCCAAGCTGTTATAGGACCATATATACTGACGAAGAGCACCTGTGATTTCATCAGTAACAAACCCCATTCTGTAGAACCAAGCGACAATCGTCGGAACATTGGTTTGTTCGATAGCTTTATCATACCATTCATAAGTAGTTTGCGGCAAAGTCGCCAAATAGCTGTCTTCCAATCCTCTCAGCATTATTTCCGGATAATAATATACTCGCCCGCGGATTTTTTGAGGAGAAATATCTAACTCGAATTTTAATTCTAAATCCGATGTTTTGGGCTTAGGAGCATCTTCAAGACAGCAATCATAATCCCAATACGGAGAAATCGTTGTATAAACCGTAAGTCTTGCATTATCCTCGCTAAATTCCATTTTATACTGGGAACATCCGTCAGGATTAACGAACAAAGTATCAATAGAATTATCTTCCTCGGCGACCCTTACAACGATCCTATTCCCTCTGACACCGGCATAGCGATTCCAGGACATTTCTCTGTCAATTGTCATATAATGCGTTTTTTTATCGACAGTTAATAACAGAGCACTTTCTGTCTGCCCTTTCACAGAAAACGGCATCAACGATATTACCGCTGTCGCAATTATAATCAATAAAATTTTCCCCATCGATTCTTTAATGTAACAGTTGAGTTTCTTGGCATACCTCCTTGGTATTTATATAAATCTTTTCTTCGTGTTTTATTTTTTCCATCGTTAGGCATTAACACATTTTCAGTTCTTGAAACTGCGCCTTTTACTCGGGAGCGAAATCTTACCCGACACCGTGCCAAGCCCATAGCGGCTCACCAGCAGAGGATTGCCCATCTTGTCGTAGGTATACGAGGTGGAGTACAACCCCGCCGTGGCCCCGTCATAGTCGGCGCCGACCACTGCATGCTCTTCCTCTCCGGCTGATAGCCTCAGAAAAAGAGCGTTAAAGTCTTGTGCCCTTATCAGTTCACTGCTAAGAAAAAATATAAGACACCAAAACACCAATTGGCTGATATTTCTTGATTCCATAAAACCGAGAAATTATTCGAATAATTTTAAGTCTATCGATATTGAATCAGGCGCTGTCCTTTTTATATCCAGAGGTAGCGGATCCGGACCGATCATATATCGTCCGAAAGAATTCAGAGACGTATACAGACGTCCATCATGATCTCCTGCGCCTGCAAATATTTCACGCCATATTGGTTTTTGCATATTAAACTCATCACTTAAAATCATTACAAACATCCATCTTTTACCGATAGGAGTAACGCCCCAATCTTTAAGCCTGAAAGGATACGAACAGCCCGTTTTAATGGTCTCGATAGTATCTCCTTGTGCAAATTTCCATAATTGTTTCTGCATATCACTCTGAGAGTTCATGCTGGTCCTACCATCAGCCAAAAACATATAATCGTCTGGACATATCATTGAAAACTCAGATAGTTCCTCCGGTTTCAGCGATAAGATCACATGTACCATATCCTCTTCTCCTTCAAGAGGCGATGTCGCATATAAAACCACAAATGGCCACTCTTCCTTTTCCTTGATTTTAATAATCTTGTAATAAGGCCGTTCATCCCTTACATCTACCAAACAATTACATTTTTTAGATATACAAGAACACCACAACACGCACATACCGCATAAAAACAAAATTTTTTTCATAAAACTATTGTCTTATATCATCGTATCTAATTAAAGTTATCGGATTATCACCTACTGTCTTTATTAAAACAGTGTTAGCTTTTTTTATGTCGCTAACTCTTTTGCCATTTTTATCAAGCATAATTTCTTCAATATCACCACTTTGGGGAGTCGCTCTATCATGTGCACGTTTATAAGCGTTATCATTATTATTTGCCGGCCCATGCGATTTCTTTTTCTTCATAGCTTCCTTCCCTCCTTCATATGATTCGGTGAATTCGTATAAAGTATCTGCGCCAGGTTTACCATAAGCCTCACTCATAGCCCTAAGGACAAGTGGATTAATTTCTTGTCGAGTTGTCACTGTATTATCATCCTTATCATAATAATTCCCCATAAAAGCACCTCCAAATAGAGCACGATTTGTTGAGGTAAATTTTACATCGTCTCCATGAAGATGAACATCAATCAATTCGTCATCAACAATTTCTTTAACTTTCTTTGCTTCTTTACTTAATGCTTCTGGAGTTTTTTCTTCATACGACAAATTACCCTCATCATCAATAGACAGAGCCAACGATTCGCCAACAGCCTTCTGAAGTTCTTGCAGTGTTTCTTTTGTTAATGTCCCTAATAACTTGGCCTTACAACCTGAAAAATCATAATACATTACAGGATTAGCGTTACAAAACACCAATGGAGAAAAGTCTAGAGTTTTAAAATCGATGGGATCAGACCGTTGCCAGAGAATTGTGGCGGGATGGTAGGCGCGGGCGTGGAAGTCGTAGGTGTTGAGGCCGTTGATGGGGTCGAATTCCTTGCCGCTGTATTTGTAGGGCTGGGCGTCGGGGGAGGTCTGGCGCAGGGGCAGCCCGTAGGGATAGTAGTCGGTGCGCTGTACCACGGCACCATGTTGGTCGACTACGGCGCGGTTGTTGCCCTGATAGTCGGTGAGATAGAAGCAATAGCGGCCCTTGCTGTCGATATATCCGCCCGGAATCAATATGCGCTCTACGGCATTGTTCAGAAGAATCATCGGCCCGACGTAGTCGCGGCGGATCGTCCGCGCAGGAGTGCCGGCCACGAGGCTGCCCCCGACACCCCCGGATGCTGTCGCCGGTATGGTGTGAACCACACTCTGCCGAACACCTGCCGCGTCGTAGCTGTAGCCGGCAAGTCGTGCCAGGGCGCCTACCTTGACGCCGCCGATTATCCGAGGGCTATATATGGAAGATGGCATGTTATTGCGGTCGTAGCTGAAAACCATGCCGCGGTCGGGGTCGTAGCCGAGATTGCCGTTGGAGTCGTATTCGTACTCTTCTGCCGTACCGCCGCTCGCGAAATCGAGCGCGCCATCGCCGACAACACCAACAGCACGGTCAGCGATTCCCCTGATATGATGCCCCGTATAGCTGTAATACAGATTGTCGACCAGTCTCTTGCTCGGCACCGTGAGTTTACCCGACACCGTGCCAAGGCCATAGCGGCTCACCCGCAGAGGATTGCCCATCTTGTCGTAGGTATACGAGGTGGAGTACAGCCCCGCCGTGGCTCCGTCATAGTCGGCGGCCGTAAGGCGGTTGAGAAGATCGTAGGTATAGCGGTACTCTTCGTCGCCGCCAAGGGCGCCGTTGTTCCATTTCCTCACGGATATATTGCCCGACATGCACCCCTCGCGCTCATAGGTCAGATACTCGGAAAAGACGTCGGAGACAATGGAGGTGAGCCGGCCCTGGAGGTCGTACGTCATGGTGCGGGCAGTGCTCCCGGCCGTCTGCTCCGATACCTGCAGAAGCTCGTTGTAGGTGTTGCTCTGCAGGCACACATCGTCGCATTCCTCCAGCGAGTGGTACACTGCCAGGGGGCGGTCCTTGTCGTCGTAGGTGTAGCGGAGGTCTTCGGTGAGGATATCCGAGACGCCTATCTGTGTCAGCCTGCGCTGCGTGAGCGGCCGGTCGGTGTAGGAGAATGTGCTGTAGGTGTGGTCGGTATAGCCCAGATGGTTGTCGGCATGGCGCTGCACCTCGTTGCCGTATATGTCGTAGTACACCGCTGTGAGCTTGCCCGATATCAGCGAGCCGGTGAGGCGCCCCGTGGCCGCGGTGTGGCGGCTGTCGGAATACGCGCACTCCTCATAGCCGAAATCGGAAGCGCGGTCCGCGGGTATGAAATCGTAGTTGTCGTAGTAGCTCACCGCGTCGGCGGCAAAGTAATCGTCGGGGAAGGCCGTATTGCCGTCGATGGCATAGCCTCCGACGTCGCCGGTGCCGGTGAAGCGCGCCACATGGCTGTCGGCAAGCACGGCGGCGCCCTCATCCCCGGTCAGATTTATCTCGCCTGTGGCCACCTTCCGGCCGAGGCCGTCGGAGAAAGTGAAGGTCCACATCGAGTTCGCCCGCTGGTTGCCGTCCTGAGTCAGCGTCAGGCGGTTGAGGGCGTCGTAGCGGTAAATGGTCGCCTCGCGGCCGGGCTGCTTGAACAGCGTCACCTGCCCGAGGATATTTTTCTCGTAGTAATAGCAGTAACGGTCGACCACGTCGTCGGCCGTGCTCCACGACATCTCCGCCTTCGACTCCGCGGCAAGCTCGTCCGACGCCAGCGGCGGGACGATATAGCGCAGGTCGCCGTAGCCGTCGTAGACATAGTAGGTGTCGGCATAATCCCCGCCCGTCACAAGCCGGCGCGAAAGCACTGTGCGGCCGTGAGGGTCGGCGAACTCTATGAGTGTGCGGCCGTCCTCGTCGACGGTTTTCCCGGCCAGAAGCATGCCGTCGGGCCACAGACCGCCGTTGACGAGCGAACCGTCGGCGCCGACTCCGAAACGGATGGCCCGGAAGGCGGCGCTGCTGTCGTTGACATACTTCTTCAGCGTCACCGGCGACGATGCGAGCAACGCCCCGGGGCGTATCGTACCCTCGACGGTCTCTGCGGGCGAATTCTGATATATGGTGGTGCTGAAGGCGTGTGTGTCGCCGTAGAGCGCCGACGCGGCAGCAGCCACTTCTTCCGCACTCATGAAAGCGCCCGTGCCGACTACCGGCTGCCATGCGCGCACCGAACGCCCGGCATCGTCGTACTCCTGTAGCGCCACAAGACTCTGCCCCGACGGCGTGATACCGCGCTGCACGGTCTCCACGGGGCGCCCCAGACCGTCGTAGTACACCACTTCGTCGACATAGCGCGTACGCTCTGCGTTCAGATACCGGCGGTGCACGCTGTAGTTGTCTGCGGCGGGGGCAGCCACCGCCAAAATGCAGAACAGTGCTGAAAGAAGCAACCGAAATAGCCTCATGGCATCGAGGATTAAGGATTAAGGTTTACACCGCAAATATAGACAAAACCATCAACAAAAACTAATTTTTCGCTAAATTTAGTTAGGGAATCAGGAGATTAGGAAATTAGGAGATTAGGAGAGAAGGAAATTAGGAGGAGAGGAGGATAAGGAGTTAGGAATTAGAAGTTAGGAGTTACAAGTTGGGGCGAGGAAACTTCTAACCTGTAACTTGTAACTCCTAACTAAAGACCCTTTATTCACTTCTTTCACTTTTTCACCCCGAATCAACCGTTGTAACTTAACGCATGTTTTTGTAATTTTGCGGTCTGATAATACTCTGAATATATGAACGAGAAAAAAGAAATAATACTGAGCGGCATCCGCTCTACCGGCAACCTTCATCTGGGCAACTATTTCGGTGCCCTCAAGAAGTTCGTAGCCCTGCAGGGCGACTACGACTGTAACTTCTTCATAGCCGACCTCCACGCACTCACCACCAACCCCGACCCCGACCAGCTCCATGCCAACGTCAAGAGCATACTGGCCGAATATCTCGCCGCGGGCATCGACCCCGAGAAAGCCACCATATTCGTGCAGAGCGACGTGCCCGAAATCTCCGAGATGTATCTGCTCATGAACATGCATGTGGGCATAGGCGAACTCATGCGCACCACATCGTTCAAGGACAAGGCCCGCAAGTGCCTCGGCATCAAAGCCGCTGCCGACGGAGCCGACGACGACGAAGCCTTCGAGAAAGAAATCATCGGCGCCGACACCAACAAGCGCGTCAATGCCGGTCTTCTCACCTACCCCACCCTCATGGCCTGCGACATCCTCATTCAGAAGGCCACCAAGGTGCCCGTAGGCAAGGATCAGCTGCAGCATCTCGAGCTCACCCGCCGCTTCGCACGCCGCTTCAACAGCTTCTACGGCGTCGATTTCTTCCCCGAGCCCACCGACTTCGATCTCACCGGCGGCAAGCCCGTGAAAGTGCCCGGCCTCGACGGCTCCGGCAAGATGGGCAAGAGCGAAGGCAACTGCATATACCTCATCGACGAGCCGAAAGCGCTCCGCAAAAAGGTGATGCGTGCCGTGACCGACGAAGGCCCTCAGACACCGAACTCGCCCATGAGCGAACCGGTGGCAAACCTTTTCTCGCTTCTCGAGCTCACATCAAAACCCGAAATCGTAGCCCAGTTCCGCGACGCCTACGCCGACTGCTCCATACGCTACGGCGACCTCAAGAAGCAGCTTGCCGAAGACATTCTCGCCATTACCACTCCTATCCGCGAACGCGTCAATGATATCCTCGCCGACGAGGCCTACATATCGCGCGTGGTACGCCAGGGTGCCGAGAAAGCCCGCGCCCGCGCCTCGCAGACCCTTGCCGAGATGCGCTCCATAATGGGTATCCGCAAGTTCTGACCCCTTACGCCATGGCTTCGGGCAAGGAACAGCTCCGCATGGAGCAGCAGCAACGCCTTCAGCAGCGTCTCAACATCCACAATGTGGTGCTGGGACGCATGCTCGAGATGTCCGCGCCCGAATTCGAGGAGGAAGTGAACCGTCAGCTCGACGACAATCCCGCCCTCGAACTGATCGACGACAGCGCGCCTGCCGACATCGCCGAAAACGATTTCGACGAGACCGCCGAACAGCTGCAGATGGCCGACTATGCCGATGCCGACGACATACCCGCCTACCGGCTCGATCCGCGCAACAGCAGCCCCGACGATGCGGCCGTCGACGCCGTATCGCTCGCTGTCGACGATTCGGAGTCGGCCTTCGAGATACTGCTGCGCCGCCTGGCCTCCGAAAGCGATCTCGACGAGACCGGCCTCAGGATAGGCAGCTACATAATCGGCAACCTCGACTCCAACGGCTACCTCACCCGCCCCCTTGCCGATATCGCCGATGACATGGCCGTGGCCGAAGGCATAGATCCCACCCGTGCCCAGATGACACAGGCCTTCGCCGCCGTGCGCCGTCTCGACCCCGCCGGCATAGGCGCCGTCGACCTGCGCGACTGCCTGCTGCTGCAGCTCGACCGCCGCAAACCATCGCCCGCAGCCGACATGGCGCGCCGTATCGTCGACGAGCACTTCGACATGTTCTCCAAGAAGCACTACGACCGCCTGGCCGCCGCTCTGGACACCGACATGGACACGCTCGGCGAAGCCCTTGACCTAATCCTCACCCTCAACCCGCGGCCCGGAGCAGCACTGGCCGAAAGCGGTTCGGCCACACGCGCCCGGCACATCACCCCCGACTTCATCCTCGACTACGACCACTCCGACGACACCATGACCGTGCACCTGGCCGGCCGACGCACCCGTCTGGGCATCGAGGACAGTTTCAACGTCGACCCCAAGAGCGGCACATCCGATGCGGCCAGGGCATTCATCCGCAGCAAGCGCGACGAAGCCGCCGGGTTCATACGTCTGGCCGAGCTCCGCGCCGACACCCTCACCGTCATAGCCCGCGCCATAGCATCGATACAGCGCGATTTCTTCGCCACCGGCGACCGCACCCTCCTGCGGCCCATGATCCTCAGGGATGTGGCCGAGGTAACGGGACTCGACCTCTCGGTGATATCGCGTGCCGTGGCCGGCAAATACATCCTCACACCGCACGGCATGTACCCGCTGAAGTTCTTCTTCAGCGAGCATCCCAAGGACGAGGCCGGACCCTCGTCGCACCTCATCGCCGAAACCATAAGGCAGATGATCGAATCTGAAAACAAGAAGAACCCTCTCAGCGACCAGGCGATTATGGACGCTCTCGTCGCAGGAGGTTTCGACATAGCGCGCCGCACGGTGGCAAAATATCGCGAACGCCTCGGCTTCCCCGTGGCACGACTGCGCAAAACATACCGAAACGATGGACAACAATAGCAAACGAACACCGGCCCGCGTGGCCGCACACGTCATAAGCGACGTTTTCTCTCCTATGCTCGTGCCGAGCTATGCCATGATAGCGGCCCTCACCCTCACGCCGATGAATCTGCTGCCGACCTCGCCCAAAGTATGGTCGACAGGCGGAGTATTCTTTATCACCGCCATCATACCCATGCTGTTCATCCTCATGCTCATACGCATGGGGCGCGTCAGCGATACCGCCATCACCGACCGCAACGAGCGCACCGCCCCCTTCTGCGCCACCATACTGTGCTACATCGGCGCGGCATTCTTCGTGCGCTATCTCCGCGCTCCCTACTGGATACAGAACTTCTACCTCGCCGCCGCAATGGTATCGGCCATATCGCTGCTGATAACGCACTGGTGGAAGATAAGCGCCCACACAGGCGCCATGGGAGGCTTCGCCGGCATCATATTCTGGATGGCGCAGCAGGGCCTCATGGTGTCGGCGCCCCTGATATGGATCAGCGTGGCCGTACTGCTGCTCGGCCTGGTGGCATGGGCGCGCCTCTATCTCGACAAGCACACCGTACTGCAGACACTCGCTGGCGCCGTCCTCGGCTTCGGTACCGAACTAATATTCCTCAATATAACTCCAAAATTCTAACTATGACTCCTACAGTCAGCATCATAATGGGCAGCACATCCGATCTGCCCGTACTCCGCAAAAGCGCCGACTTTCTCGAACAGATGCAGGTGCCCTTCGAAATGCACGCCCTGAGCGCACACCGCACCCCTGCCGCTGTCGAACAGTACGCCACCTCGGCCGCCGGCCGGGGCGTAAAGGTAATCATCGCCGCCGCCGGCATGGCCGCCGCTCTGCCCGGCGTCATTGCAGCCCTCACCGAGCTACCTGTCATAGGTCTGCCCATAGCGTCGACCCTCGACGGTGTCGACGCCCTCCTTTCCATCATCCAGATGCCTCCGGGCATACCCACCGCCACCGTGGGCATAGGCGCAGGCCTCAACGCCGCCGTGCTGGCAGTGCGCATACTGGCCCTCTCCGATCCCGACCTCGCCGCCCGATACAAGGAATACTGCGCATCGCTGTCGGCGAAAGTGGAACGCGCCGACGCCGAACTTGCCGGTATCGACGAATACAAATTCAAATGCTGAATGAGCCGCTACGATAACTTCCGGCGCGGCACCGTCGAAGTCCGCGTCGGCGACACCGCCATCGGCGGAAACAATCCCGTGCGCCTGCAGTCCATGACCACCACTCCCACCCTCGATGTCGAGGCATCGGCCGCGCAGACGCTGTCGATAGCCGCTGCCGGCGCCGAGCTCGTGCGCCTAACCGCACAGGGCGTGGCCCATGCACAGAAACTGGCCGACATACACGCCGCCGTCCGCGCCGCCGGATGCCGCGTACCGCTGGTGGCCGACATACACTTCAACCCCGCGGCCGCCTTCGAGGCAGCCACGCATGTGGAGAAAGTGCGCATCAATCCCGGCAACTTCTTCGACCCCGGACGCACATTCCGCAAGATGGAGTTCACCGACGAAGAATACGCCGCCGAACTCGCCCGCATACACGACAAATTCGTGCCCTTCCTCGAGCTGTGCCGCAGCCACGGCACGGCCATACGCATAGGCGTGAACCACGGCTCGCTCAGCGACCGCATCATGAGCCGCTACGGCGACGGCGCCGAGGGCATGGTGGAGTCGGCGCTCGAATATCTGCGCATATGCCGCAAGACCGGGTTCGACAACGTGGTCATATCCATCAAGGCGTCCGACGTGCCTGTCATGACCGACACCGTGCGCCTGTTGGTAGAGCGCATGGACGCCGAGGACATGCACTATCCCCTCCACCTGGGTGTGACCGAAGCCGGCAACGCCCGCGAAGGACGCATCAAATCGGCCGTCGGCATCGGCTCGCTGTTGGCCGACGGCATCGGCGACACCATACGCGTATCGCTCAGCGAGGAGCCCGAACGCGAGATTCCCGTAGCCCGCGCCATCGTGGAGCACATGGAGCGCCGCGTGGCCGCAGACGGCACTCTCGCATGGCCGCAGAACCGGCGTCGCACCGGGCGCCGCGCCATCCACGCCGTCAACGACGCCCTCGGCATCGGCGGACATATGCCCACTGCCGTGGCCGACTCCCGCTATACCGACAGCGACACGCTCCGTGTAATAGTCGCCGACCACGGCGACCGCATAGGATATATACGCAGCCGCATGGCGGCCGACAGCGCCGACACACGACCCACAGCCGTGATAGTGCGCTACGACGACCTCGCCACTGCCGACGACGTGATGCTTGCCGCCGCCATCGACCTCGGCACCATACTTCTCGACGGCTATCAGGACGCCATCGGCATATCTTCGCCCCTGCTCTCCGAGAGCGAGGCCGCCGATATATGCCGCGACATCATCCAGGCTGCCGGCCTCGGTCGCTTCAAGGCCGAGATCGTGGCCTGCCCCGGATGCGGCCGCACGCTCTACCGCCTGCCCGAGGTCCTCGAGCGTGTCAAGGCCGCCTGCTCGCACCTCACACACCTCAAGATCGCCGTCATGGGATGCATCGTCAACGGTCCCGGCGAGATGGCCGGCGCCGACTACGGCTACGTAGGCGCAGGCCCCGGCACCGTGAGCATATACCGCGGCATAGAGTGCGTGGAGAAGTGCATCGATTCCGACGTGGCCCTCGGACACCTCATCGACCTCATCAAAGCCGACGGTCAATGGCACGACTGACCCCCGAGCTCATCGTCACACCCTGCGGACTGCGCCTCGTGCACATGCACGACCGCGGAGCCGCCGCAGGCATCTTCGGCCTCGCCATAGGCGCCGGAAGCGCCGCCGAGACAGCCGCCACCGAGGGTCTGGCCCACTTCGTGGAACACACCATATTCAAGGGCACGGAGCGCCGCTCGTCGTGGCACATCATAAACCGCATGGAGTCGGTGGGCGGCGAACTCAACGCCTACACCTCCAAGGAAGAGACCGTGGTCTACAGCATATTCCCCGGCTCCGGTGCCGCACGCGCCATCGAGCTGATAGCCGACCTGGCCATGAACTCGCGCTTCCCCGACCGCGAACTCGACAAAGAGCGCGAAGTGGTCCTCGACGAGATAGCCTCGTACCTCGACAATCCCGCCGAAGCCATCTACGACGTCTTCGAGGAGAAACTCTTCGCCGGCACTCCGCTGGCGCACAACATTCTCGGCACCGCCGACACCGTGCGGCACCTCGGCAGCGCGGATTGCCGCAGATTCCTCGACGATCACTACACCCGCAGCGGATGTGTAGCGTTCTATTCGGGCCCGCAGAGCGCCGCTGCCGTAGCACGCATGACCGACCGCTATTTCGCCGGCATGCGCGACAATGCGGCCGACACGGCACCGTCACCTACCGCCGCCTGCGCCCCGCGCTTCACCGACACCGACATGTATCCCTGCCACCAGGCCCATGTGCTCACCGGATTCCGCACACCCGGGAAGCATTCGCCCCGCACCTACGCCCTGGCACTGCTGTCGAATATCGTCGGAGGCCCGGGCATGAACTCGCTGCTCAATCTCGAACTGCGTGAGCGCCGCGGACTGGTATACAACGTGGAGTCGTCCACCACCTTTTTCGACAATACCGGGTATTTAGGCATATACTTCGGCTGCGACCCCGACGACCGTCAGCGCTGCCTCGGCCTGTGCGACACCGTCTTTGCCCGCATCGCCGACGGCTCGACACTGCGCGGGCGCTTCCTCGACAAAGCCCGCAAGCAATACCTCGGACAGCTCGCCATAGCATCGGAAAACCGCGAGAACAGCATCGTCAACGCCGCCCGCGCCACCCTCTTCTACGGCCGCCCCATCCCCCGCGACGAATCCGTCGAAGCCATCAACGCCGTCACCGCCGCCGACCTGGCCGCCGAAGCAGCCGCCTACACCACCGCCTCCACCCTCGCTTTCGTCCCATCTGAATCCACTACCTGAAAAACATGAAAATATCACGCATCCTCTCTCTTGCAATAGTCGCCGCAGCCATCGGCACACCCTGCAGGGCTGAAAATCTGGAATCCGCCGGCCTGACCGCAGTTGAAATCGACGATGCCTTCTGGGCTCCTAAACTCAGGCAATGGAGCAGCACGACCGCCAACGACGTGCTCGACAAATTCGAGAGTCACAACAACAGAAACACTCTCGACAATTTCCGAAATGTAGCCAAAGGCGACCGCGACAGCCACAATCATGTGAATCTGCCATGGTTCGACGGCCTGATATACGAAAGCATACGGGGAATCGCCGACCTGATGGTGCTTTACCCCGACAAAGGCCTGAAAATGAGAGTCGACAGCATCGTCGGCCTCATTGCCGCCGCACAGGCAACCGAGCCAACAGGCTATATCAACACCTACACCCAGCTAACCGAGAACGGCCACCGCTGGGGCGAGAACGGCGGCCTCCTGCGGTGGATGCACGATGTCTACAATGCCGGCATGCTCATAGAGGCCGGCGTGCACTACTATAACGCCACCGGAGAAACAAAACTCCTTGGTGTGGCCACCAGAATGGCCAATCTGATGTGCGACTATATGGGCCCCGAGCCGAAGCACAATCTCGTTCCGGCACATTCGGGCCCGGAAGAAGCAATGGTGAAGCTCTACCGGCTTTACTCCTCGCATCCGGAACTCGCCGACAAAACCGGCGTCCCGGCAAAGGCCGACGATTACCTGAAACTTGCCGAATTCTGGATCGATCAGCGCGGACATCATTGCGGGCTGCCCAACTGGGGCTCCTGGGGCAACGAAAACGCCGAGCAGTGGATACGAGACAATAAATATGCCGACACATCGATCTACGGGAATCACTCGCGCCCCACTTTCGGCCCATATGCCCAGGATTCTGTTCCCCTTGCCCGACAAAAGACCATCGAAGGCCATGCCGTGCGCGCCACCCTCTATCTCACCGGTGTGGCGGCTGGCGCAAAAGAAAACGGCAACAGCGAATATATCGAATCCGCCAGAAGGCTCTGGGACAATATGACCGGACGGCGAATGTATATTACCGGCGGAGTAGGTGCCGTCTCTTTCGACGAAAAATTCGGCAATGACTACTACCTGCCGTCCGACGCATATCTCGAGACATGCGCCGCTGTCGGTTCGGGCTTTTTCAGCAACAACATGCACCGCCTTACGGGCGACGGCCGCTATATGGACGAATACGAGCGTGTGCTCTACAACGGCGTTCTCACAGGCATATCGCTCGACGGCGACAACTATACCTATCAGAATCCTCTCAATTCCGATTCTCATGCACGCTGGGAGTGGCACGACTGTCCGTGCTGCCCGCCGATGTTTCTGAAATTCATGGGCAACATGCCCGAGAACATCTACTCTCACCGCGGCAATGAAATATACGTGAACCTCTACGCCGGCTCCAGGACCACACTGCCTGTGGGCGCGGCACAAGTAGCGCTCCGACAGACAACAGCCTATCCTTTCGAAGGCGATGTGAGACTCGAGGTAAATCCCTCGGAGAAAACAGAGATGTCGCTCAGACTGAGAATTCCGGGCTGGGCACGTTCAAGCGAAAATCCGCACGGACTCTACGCATCGGCAGCTTCTGCTCCCGCAGAAATAAAAGTCAACGGCAAGAAAATCGAAACCAGGCTTGTCGACGGATATGCCGTTATCGACCGCAAGTGGAAGAAGGGCGATGTTGTCACATTGTCTCTTCCCAAGCAGCCGCGCTTCGTCACAGCGCATCCCGAAGTGAAGCACCTCGCCGGTCAGGTCGCTATTGCCTGCGGCCCGCTGGTATATTGCCTTGAAAGCGTGGACAACGACAGCCTCGGGACCCTCAGCATCGACACCACAAAGCCGCTGCAGATCGCCGGTGCCATCGCAGGGCTCGACAATGCGCCTGCCGTAAGCGGCACCGCCGTCACTGCCGAAGGCACCACAGTAACATTCCGCGCTATCCCCTACTACCTCCTGGGCAACCGCAAAAAAGGCACCCCCTACCGCGTCTGGCTCCCCGCCCGCCCCTGACCACGCCCCTCCCCATGTGCGACCCCGATGGGGTCGGAGGCGGCCGGGAGGCGACATCATCAACCCGGGTTGCGGGCGCCTGTCGGCGTCCCTTAACCCGGGCCTAACATCTTGCGACCACTGACGTGGTCAGTCATATACGCCCCTTTCTCTACATAGAAAAACCTGACGCGACCGGCGCAAGGAGAAACCACGGAGTGGTTAAAGACGTTAGGCCCGGGTTAAGGGTCGCCGACAAGTGCCCATAAATCAGGCCTAAATTCTTTTGTTCCCAACGATCGGCACAAAAGAAACCACGGAGTGGTTAAAGACGTTAGGCCCGGGTTAAGGGTCGCCTGAAAGACGCCCGCAACCCGGGTAAAATTGTAGCACCCCCACATCCACGACCCTGTAGGGGTCGCACAGCTGCGGCATAACTAAATATCATCGAATATATATTGTTCGTCGTACCCGATATCGAATCTGTCGAGAAACGTCTTCAACTCATCTATAAACGACACTCCCTTATGATGGAGCGTCTGATTCTGAATATATGCCTTTACCTTATCGATCTGGGAATGGCTGTACGAGAAACATGAATACCCTGCCTGCCAATTAAACTTAAATAGAATAATATGATTCTCATTTATGAGTTTGGAGGTATTGATTTTTAGTTCCCGCACCAAATCCGGCAGCAGCTGAGTCGCCTTATAAGAGAAAAAGAGGTGAACATGATTATCGGTGCCACCGATGGCCAATGGAATATGGCCCTTTTGAGAAAGGATGCCGCCCATATATGAATGAATACGTTTTTGCCATTGAGGCGGTATGAGCGCTTCCCTGTTTTTCACAGCGAAGATTAGATGCAGGTTGATGCTGATAAATGTATTGGCCATCTGCAAATATACGAAATATCCGCAGATTGGCAATATCGCCGAATGTTGTGCGACCCCGATGGGGTCGGAGGCGTGAGGATGCCGACATCATAAACCCGGGTTGCGGGCGCCTTTCAGGCGTCCCTTAACCCGGGCCTAACATCTTACGACCACTGACGTGGTCTTTTTTCTATTCCCAATCCCCAGTTTAATATTTGTCCTAATCGATTCCGCTCCATCCTATCAGGAAGAAACCACGGAGTGGTTAAAGACGTTAGGCCCGGGTTAAGGGTCGCCTGAAAGGCGCCCGCAACCCGGGTAAAATTGGAGCAACCCCACATCCCCGACCCTGTAGGGGTCGCACAGAGGGGTGGATTATTTTTTGCGGCGGTCGTTGTGGATTTTGATGCCGAAGATTATCACCGAACATATGGTGGTGATGACGTTGGTGATTACCAGAGGCCAGTTGTTCAGAGCAATACCCTGTATTACAAAGAATATGCTGCCCAGGCCGAGCATGCAGAAGGTCGGAAGGGCAATGCCGTCGGTATCGCGTGTTTTGATAGTAACGACGGCCTGTGGGAGATAGCCCAGTATCATGCAGATACTGGCGGTGTAACCGATAATTGTGATAAACAGATCGCTCATTGCATTGCTTTAAAATTACTTACATTTGATTGACACAACCGGCAACGTGTCACTTGCTCAGTGCCGCGCTGCCGGATGTGGGTGTTAGCTATGTAATTGTGTATTAATTCGGAGTCGTATTGATATTAAAGCCTCACGGCATTCTATTTGCCTTCCTCGAGTGTGCAGATGGAAACGCGGTTCCACGATTCTTCGTCGAACATCTGACCTATGCCTTCGCCTTCGGCAACAATGCGGTCGGCGGGAATAGAGTACTTGCTCACAAGCATCTTCTTCACGGCCTCGGCACGGTTGGCGGCAAGTTTGATATTGAAATCGTAGTTACCGTCCTTCGACGCATATCCCTTGACAACCACCTTCGATTTGGGATGATTCTTCATATAGTCGGCAATCATCTCTACATTGGGGCGCTGGTCGGCAGTGATGGCATACGAACCGATACGGAAGAATACGAAGCGGACAGAGTTGTACTTGTTCGACACTTCCTTCACAACCTCGGGAGCCTTGTTGCGGCACGAATCGAGCTCCGAGCTGAGGGCATCGGCTTTGGCCTGCCATTCGTTGGCTGCGGCTACCGACATATCGAGCTGACCTCGCAGGCTGTTGATCTGGCTGTTGAGAGCATCGACCTCGGCCTGGTTGTAGGGAGTGACGCACTGGAAGCCGTCGCCGAAGGTATACGACACACTTGCCAGAAGATCGAACACGGCATTATTGACATTGAACTTGAGGTCGCCGTTGCGGTATCCGCCGCCCATGTTCCATACCAGAGCCGGCTTGAGGGCCAGTGTCACATGGTCGGTGACGTTGAAGTTGAAGTTAAGACCCGCCTTCACGCCGAGATAGTTGATATCCGAACCGTTCGCCTTGTTCACATAGTTGTGGCCCCAGCCGGTGCCCACGAGAGCGTCGATAGAGAACGGACGCTTCTGGCACTGATAGCCGCCGAAGAGATTGAAGAGGTCGGCGGTGGCGTAGACGCCCACATAGGAGTTGTCGAAAGCCGTGGAACTGTGGCGGAAGCCGTTCCACGATGAGGTGTTCACACCGAAGAGACCTTCGACACCGAGACCGAAGGTAGGTGTTATCTGCTTGGCTATATGCAGACCGGCAGCGCCGCGCATGGAGCCGAAGAATGGATTATGGTGGATGGGAGTCGTAACGCCACCGTCGAGACCGATCGACACATTGTCGAACAATCCCGGCTGTTCAATAGCCTGAGCATTAGCGATAGCTGCACCGAACACGACGATGGCTGCAGCGGAGAGGAGTGTCTTCTTCATAAACATCAATTGATAGTTTTGCACTATCTCGCCTACAAAGTTATGTTGTAGACTTGAAGTGACAAACGATTTAACAATTTTTACTTAATATATTTGAAGCATTTTATACATTGTTGAAACGTCTCCCCTGGGGGAAAGAAGCGTTCACTATCAAAAACGCCACACAACGCGAAAGGTTCAATTAGTAGGTTAGGAGGATAGGAGAGTAGGAAGTTAGGAGGAGATGAGATTAGGAGTGGAAGAAGTCAGGAAAGGAGGAATTTAAGAGGTTGTTTAATAACATATGTGAATTCACAGGCCAAAAAGTCAGAGATGGATTTATAACTGAGTTGAAGGAGCATAGCGGTGGCTATGTGACTGAAACGAAGAGATAAAGACACTCTGAATTTTTGGAGGCGAAGCCTTTGTTTTCATAATATGGGGCTTATTAGAAATGTGTGAATGAGGCCGTTTTTTAACATTAGTACCGTCTTGGTGTCTTTTTGTTAACTTGCCCGTCGCTCATCGGTCACATAGCAACCGCTATGCTCCCTCTTCGCAATGTGCAATTTAAGCAAAAATACACCAACCTGTGAATTCACATATGTTATTAAACAACCTCTAAACCCTTACGGCAGACAGAACGTTTTTTTATTATAAAAATATTAAGACATGAAAACCACAAAAAAACGCTGTGTGCTGCCTGTTGTGATCGGTGCCGTAATAGTGGCATTGGTCGCCATCGGAATCTGCCGGCGCCACAGTATCGAAGGCGATACCTCTCTGGTGGCATCGTACGAGCGGCCGGACGGCGATACCCTCGCCGTAGCCATAGAAATGTCGCCGCTTACATACATTCTCGAGAACGATACCGCCGAAGGTTTCGACTATCTGATGCTGCGCGATATGGCACGCGAACATGGCGTACCGGTCAAATTCCATCCATTCACTCAGCTCGACAAAGCGTTCGAAGACCTCAACGACCACAAGTACGATATTCTTGTGGCCTCGATGCCTTCCACCACTCCACTTAAGAAATATTTCCCGCTTACCGAGGCCGTCTACATCGACCGTCAGGTACTTGTGCAGCGCGCCGACTCATCGGGAGCGCCCATCAACGCACCCGAAGAACTGCGTGGCGATACGGTATGGATCGCCAAAGGAAAACCGTTCAAGACACGGTTGACGAATATGGCAAACGAGCTTGGCGACACCATCACCGTGCTTGTAGATCCCGAGCATTCTTCCGAACACCTGGCTATAATGACGGCTCTCGGACAAATAAAAAACGCTGTTGTCGGACGTGCCGTGGCACGACGTGTCGCCCGGCAGTATCCGCAACTCGACTACAGCACACCGATATCGCTGAGCCAGTTCCAGGTCTGGGCAGTGGCCCCCGGCGACAGTGTGCTGGCCGATACTCTCAACAGGTGGATAGGCGAGTTCAAATGCACGCCACAGTACCGGGCATTGGCCGAGCGCTATCTATGACGGCATAAGCCCCTCGTCGTTGAACGACATATAGCCCGTCGCGCCGACCACGATATGGTCGAGAACCCTGATGTCGAAATAGCGCGCGGCATCGACTATGCGCCGTGTGAGGTCGATATCGGGCTTACTGGGCCGCAGCTGCCCCGAAGGATGATTGTGAAACAATATCATGGCCGAGGCCTTGGCCAGCAAAGCCTCGCGCATTACAAGGCGTACATCGACAACAGTCTCTGCGATACCCCCCTGCCCTGCCCGGAACTCATGCATCGGCTTGAGATTGCGCTTAAGCAGCAGAACCCAGAATTCCTCGTGGTCGAGCTCGCTCATTCGCTGATACATATATTTATAGGCAGCCTGCGAGCTGGTCATCTGAGGATCGTCGAGCATCACAGCATCGGAAGCGGCACGTGCGCCAAGCTCGAGGGCTGCCATAAAGGTGAGAGCCTTGGCCGGACCGATGCCTTTATGGCGCTTCATGAATTCGCGGGCATCCATCGACGTGATCTTCGACAAATGTCCCTTGTATTCGCCGAGAATTTCCTCGCACAGGCGTACAACGCTTTTGCCCTTTATCCCGGTGCTGAAAATGAGCGCCATGAGTTCGGCATCGGTAAGGCTCTTGATTCCATGACGCAGAGCCTTCTCGCGGGGTCGGGCCTCGCGGTCCATCTGCGAGATCAGCAGACCTTCGCTATAGTCCGGGCTGCTCATTTTCCTTTGCGGATAGATATTTCCTGCTCTATGTCGCGCCCTTTGCCAAGAATTATCTTGCGTGTGTAGGCATTGATGAAGCCAAGGCCGTAGCCACCGAGCTGTATGATGGCGGCAGGCACGGCAAGAAAGGCCACCTTGAGCAAATGTGTGCTCGCAAGAGCGCCTGCGAAAATGGCCAGAAAGTATACGGCAAGCGGAAGCAGGAACCACGGCGATATGAAGATTCCGAGCAATATCAGCGCCAGGGAGCCCAGCACAAAGACTGCCGGAAGCAGATGCACGGCCTTGAGTGAGCCGGGATACAGCAGCTTGAGAGTGACACGCGACATGCCGAAAACATACACCTGACGGAAGAACTTGCGGAAATCGACACGGCGTTTGTGCCACACGGCAGCCGGGCGTATAAGCCCGATGCTGAAACCAGCACGGCGTATGCGGGTGCTCATGTCGATATCCTCGGAGAACATCTCGCGGAAGCCGCCGACCGCCTCGTATACCTTGCGGCTGAAGCCCATGTTGAATGTCCTCGGAGTGAATTTTTCGAGGCTCACCTTGCCGCCGCGTATACCGCCGGTGGTAAGGAATGAGGTCATGGAATAGTTTATGGCCTTTTGGGTATCTGTAAAGGAATCGTTGGCTGCATCGGGGCCTCCGAAACAGTCGAGCGGCCGGGCGTCGAGTTCGCGTGTGAGTGTCTCGAAATAAGTCGGCGGAATCACACAGTCGGAGTCGAAGAATATGAAGTAATCGCCGGTCGCGCGCTCCATGGCATAGTTGCGCGCTATGGAACGGCCCTCGTTTTCCTTGTAGTAATACCTCGCATTAAGACCACGGTCATTCACGGCCTTTTCCACAATTTCGCCGCAAGGGATGGTCGAGCCGTCCTCGGCTATCACCAGTTCGAAATTACGGCACGTCTGCTCAAGCAGACTGTCCACGAGGTCGCGGACCTCGGCCGGACGGTTGTAGACCGGTACTATTATCGAAAAACGCGGTGCCATCAGCTCATTCGGTTTTTATAGTCCTCGTAGTCGAAACGACGCAGATACTCGCACTGTCCGTCGCGGCGGCACAGCACCAGGTCAGGATGGTGGACGCCGTTGAACATCGTGGTCTTGACGGTAGTATAGTGGTTCATGTCGCAAAGCGTCAGGCGGTCGCCGACCTCGAGAGGGCGCTCAAAGTAGTAATCGCCCATGAAGTCGCCGCTCAGGCACGAATTTCCGCCCAGACGATAGACCACGCCGGTCGACTGCTCACGCGGCACTTCCTCGCGCACGGCCGGACGGTATGGCATCTCGAGAGTGTCGGGCATATGGCATGCGAACGACACATCGAGAATGGCGGTAGTGACGCCGTCGTTGCATACTATATCGACCACCGATGCTACAAGATCGCCCGTGCGCCATGTGAAGGCGCTTCCGGGTTCGAGAATCACCTGAAGGCCGGGATGCCGCTGACGGAAATCGCGGATAAGCGATATAAGATGGTCGGTGTCGTAGCCCTCGCGGGTCATGAGATGGCCGCCGCCGAAGTTGACCCACTTGAGTGCGGGCAACAGATGGCCGAACTGAGCCTCGAAAGCCTCGAGCACCTTGGCAAGATCGTAGCTGGTCGACTCGCACAGCGCGTGGAAGTGGAGACCTTCTACACCCGCAGGCACGCCGTCGGCCAGCGCGGAGGCGTCCACGCCGAATCGCGAACCCGGCAGAGCGGGATTGTAGAGATCTGTCTCTATGACCGAGCATTTGGGGTTCACGCGCAGACCGGCCGATGCCGCCGACTGCGCCGTCTTCTCCGCAAAGCGCTTGTACTGGCTCAGGGAGTTGAAGGTGATGTGCGAACTCAGACGCAGAAAGGTATCGATATTGGCATCGGTATAGGCCGGCGTGAACGAGTGTATCTCGCCGCCCATATGCTCGGCACCAAGAAGAAGCTCGTTGACCGAACTGGCCGTGCAGTTGCGGCAATACTCCCGCACGATGTCGAATGTGCGCCACAAGGCGTTGGCCTTGAAAGCCATGATGATGTCGGCACCCGACTCGCGGCTTACCCGGCTTATAAGCTCGAGATTGGCGCGAAGACGGTCCTCATACACTATAAAAAAAGGAGTGGGGAGCTCTCGTTCGGTCATAGTATCTTGAATTTAGCGAATTTTAGCAGTAGTTTGCGCACCTGTCCGTCCGACTCGAAGCGGACGGCAATGCGGTGGTCGGGGCTGTCGGTGTCGATCATGTCGATAACGCCGTTCTGGAAGGTAGGATGGAATATCCGCATGCCGGGGCTGAGTTCTGCCGCCGTATGCATCACACAGTCGCCCGACGATGCGGCGGAAGCCTTGGGCTGTGATGCCGGGCGTGGTGCGGCGGTATCCGCTTGCTCTATAATCACCCTCCGTGGACGCGGAGCCGGCTCTGTACGCTCGCGATAGGTGGGTTCGGGCCGGTTGAAGTCGCTGCGGCCGCCTCCGGCCACAGTGCGCAGGAAACGGCGGTCGATATCGGCGATGAAGCGCGACGGCAGACGGTTGACGGTCTGACCGTTCACGGTACGGCGCGCGGCATAGCTTATCATGCAGAAACGTCTCGCACGTGTTATGGCCACATACATCAGACGCCTCTCCTCCTCGATCTCGCGGGTGCTGCGGCACATGCCCGACGGAAAAAGATCTTCCTCGGCGCCGACAATAAACACGCAGTCGAACTCCAGACCCTTGGCCGAATGGATGGTCATAAGAGTGATGGTCTCGTCGCCGGCCTCTGCGGTATCCTGGTCGGTGAGCAGCGATACTTCGGCAAGGAAATCGGCCATGCCCCGATGCTCGTCGCCCTGCTCGCGTGCCAGTTTCTGGAAATTGTCCACGGCATTGAGAAGTTCGAGGAGGTTGTCGCGTTTGCTGACAGTCTCGGGAGTGTTCTCGCTCATGTATTCCTTGAGCAATCCCGTTCCCTCATATATTTTTTTTGCAAGCTCGGCAGCCGACTTGTTCGGCGCCATGCGCACAAACGACATGAGCAGATCGGTGAATCCTTTGAGCTTGGTGAGGGTGCCTTTGTTCACATTCAGTCCGGCGGCCGCCGGATCAAGAAGAACCCGGTATATGCTCGTACCGGCTGCGACAGCCGCCGACACAAGCTTGTTGACAGTAGTGTCGCCGATACCCCGCTTGGGAGTGTTGATGATACGGCGCAGAGCCTCGTCGTCGTCGGGATTGACAGCCAGGCGGAAATAGCTCACGGCATCTTTAACCTCCTTGCGCTGATAGAATGCCAGGCCGCCGAACACGCGATATGCAAGATTGCGGTTGCGCAGCGCCTCCTCTATCACACGGCTCTGCGCGTTGGTGCGATAGAGCACTGCAATCTCGCTAAGCGGAGTCTTGTAGCGCATCCTCACAGCGGCGACACGTGCGGCAACGGCATAGGCCTCTTCGTATTCGTTGTACGACTTGAGAACCTCGATGAGCTCGCCGTCGCTCTTGTTGGAGAATACATTTTTGGGTATCTGCTCGCGGTTGGCCTCGATGAGGGAGTTGGCCGCGCCGATGATGTTGCGGGTGGAGCGGTAGTTTTCCTCGAGCTTGAAAGTGCGCTGCCGCGGGAAGCTTTTCCTGAAGTCGAGAATATTGCGGATATTGGCCCCGCGGAACGAATAGATGCTCTGGGCATCGTCGCCCACCACACACAGCTGCTCGGCGCTGCCACAGAGCTGCCGCACTATCATGTGCTGGGCGAAATTGGTGTCCTGATACTCGTCGACCAGCACATAGCTGAAATACCCGCTGAAATGGGCCAGTACGTCGGGATTGTCGCGGAAAAGCACATTGGTATAGTACAGCAGATCGTCGAAATCCATGGCGCCGGCTATGCGGCAGCGGTCGCGGTAGATACGGAAAATCTCGTGGACACGTCCGCGGCCCGCATCGGCATCGCTTCGCACCAGAGCGCGGTCGGCGGCATAGTCCTCGGGCGAATAAAGCTGGTTCTTGGCAAAGGATATAGCCGAGGCCACCTGCCCGGGACGATATACCTTATCGTCGAGCTGCAGCTCGCGTATGATGCTTTTGATGAGCGACTTGGAGTCGGAGGCATCGTAGATGGTGAAATTCGGCTTATAGCCTATGCGCTCGGCATACATGCGTAGGAAGCGCGAGAACACTGAGTGGAAGGTGCCCATCCACAGGCGCGAGGCCGTGTCGGAGCCTACAAGGACCTGTATGCGCTCGCGCATCTCGCTGGCAGCCTTGTTGGTAAAGGTGAGCGCCAGTATCCTCGACGGATTATGACCGTTGGCGAGCAGGTGCACTATCTTGTAGGTGAGCACTCGCGTCTTACCCGAGCCGGCACCGGCTATGACAAGCTCCGGACCGTCGAGATATTCGACGGCCGCGCGCTGCTGCTCGTTGAGCTGCGACAGATAATCCCCGGCTGCCATGGACTATTATCGGAACTGGTTTATTTCGGGCATATATTCGAATCCGGCACCTGCGAGTGTGGCTTCAAGCGCGGCACGCTCCACACCGAGATCGGTGCAGAGAGCGTCGAGGCGGTCGTATTCGTCCCGAAGTTTGGTATTAATATAGCTCAGAAGTATAAAGGGGTCTTTGGGTAAATCCATAGCGGTAAAAAGCAGTAGAAAGCCGCCCGACAGTGCCGGTCAGACACTGCGGGCAAGATATTTATTGATATTCTCACCCACCCACAGGCCGCCTATGATAAGGACTATGCCCACGCAGCCAAGAAGGGTGATACGCTCGCCGAGCACCACGGCCGATACCAACAGAGTGATTATAGACTGCAGATACATGTAGTTGTTGGCTTTGACAGCGCCCACCTGGCGGACGGTGACAGCCCATAGCACGTAGGCGATAGTCGAGGCGCCCAGACCGAGAAAGAGGATGTTGCCGTAGACCTGCGGACGCTGCAGAGCCTCGAGCAGATCGACGGTATTGTGCTCATAGATGAGGAACGGTATCGAGGTAATGAGCCCGTAGAAGAATGTCTTGCGGGTGATGAACCACACGTCGTAGCCGGCGTTGAGACGCCTGAGCACCAGCGAGTAGATCGACCAGCTGAAAGCTGCCGCCAGCGACAGAAAGTCGCCCAGCGGACGGACCTCGAGCGACGAGGAGCTGTTGAATACCACACACGCCACACCCATGATGGCGATAGCCGATCCTACCCAGGTGCCTATGCCGAGCTTCTCGGTCTTGTACACCGACGCCACGAGCAGGGCCGTGATGAGCGGCGACATAGACGTGAGCAGCGACACATTGGTAGTGAGGGTATATTCGAGCGCCGTATTCTCGGCTATGAAATAAAGAGAACCAGCGCACAGGCCACACACGGCAAAGAGAAGTTCGTCGCGCAGATTATGGGCCAGGAACTTGCGGTGATTGAGACACACTATCAGCAGATAGGCCAGTAGAAAACGAAGCACGTAGATCTCAACCGGGCCGAGACCGTTGTCGAGCAACACCTTCGACGACACGAAGGAATAACCCCACATTGATACCGTAATGACACCTGCTATGTGCCCCAAAACGGTGCCACCAAGCATTTTCGACCGGTTGTTAAAACTCGACATAGTTATCGTGCGTTGTTGTTTTACTTATGCAAAAGTAGCAATTTTTCGTCAAATCCACGTCACTGCTCCACTGAAAAAGCAAACGTCCGGAAACCTGGGAAGGCTTCCGGACGCAAAAGTGGAGATGTTATCAGAACAGGGGGAATGTGGAATTGGTGGTGACGTATTTCTGGCGGAAAGAATCGTTGGTCATGCAGAGCATGAGGATACCCTGGATGAAAGTAACGATTTCCCACAGACCGCAGGTAATGATAGTGAGGCCGATGGTGATGAGACCGGCGCCGGTCTTACCGAGATAGAAATACTGTATGCCGAGACCACCGAGAAAGATGGCCAGAAGAGCGGCCACGCCACGGCTCTTGCCTTCGGGGCCACAGTCGAAAAGATTATTACCGGATGTTTCTGAGTACATAGGAGGGGGTACCTGTTGATTGTTATTGCCTGAGAATTTATTGTCGCCCGAGAAGCTGTTGCCGCAGTTGGAGCAGAACTGGGCATAGTCCTCGTTGTACTGATGGCATGAGGGACATTGTTTCATAGCAGAATATGTTGTTATTGATTATTGTGATTATCCTTGGGTGAAATCTCGCCTCTGAGTATGGCGGCGCGGGCATAGAATTCGGGTATGCACGCGGCGTCGAGAAGCCACTTAGGCTGCTGCGACTCATCGGTCTGGCCGCTCCAGTCGTGATAGTACAGGCCGACCTTGTCGCGGCAGTTGTCCCATGCATAGTCGAGACCCCGGAGTACTTCGTCGATATACTTGGAATCGCCGGTAACCTTGTAGAGATCGTCGTAGCCGCGGAACAGCACAAGATAGAACCACGGAAGATTCTCAGCATAGGGGATACCGTCCTTATTATGCTTGACGAACACCTTGTAGCTTCCTTCGGCAAGGAATTTGGCGTTGTCGAGATACTTCTGCTCTCCGGTATAATTGTAGAGCCGCACGGCAGACTGAAGAAGTGTACCCGTGTTGTAGGTATAGAGGTCGGGCGACACGGCCTCTGCGGTTGTACTCCAGGAGTTCCATACCACACCGTTTTCAGGATCTTTCAGATATTTGTCGATCCAGTTATAGAATTTCTTGCCGGTCTCGAGATAATATGGATCTTTGGTGGCTTCGTAAAGCTTGAGAGCCAGGACCATCGCCTTGCCGTTGGAGCATGCCGGCTTCTGGTCGCGTACGCCCTCAAGCCATGAAACGCCTCCTTCGAAGTCCTCGCTCCATCCGCTGAGGATAAAAGTGAGCACCTGCTTGGCTTTTTCGAGATAGCGCTCATTGCCTGTGGCCATATACGAATCGATATAGTCGATACCTACGAGTCCGTTGTCATCGTAATAGCGGTCTACTTTGCCGAATTCCACCGGATATGCCTGGTAGCCAAAAGGAGTGCGGGTGGTGTCGTAGTATTTTTCGACTGCCATGACCATCGAATCGACATACTTGGTATATTTTTCGGGATTTATCTTTGCCAGCTCCACTGCCGACGAGAAAACGCCGCTCATGGGCCAGAGATAGGATACTTCCTGAGCCTGTCGGGTCGAATCGTTGAAATAAGTCAGATCCGGACGGTAACTGTTGGGATAATATTCCGAAAACAGGCCATACTGAGGCGCGCGGTAAAGTTCCCACACGGTCTGAAACATTTCCTCGGCGCGGTCGAGGTTCGGTGTCGGTTTTTCATCGGCGGGAGTGCCTGTACATGCCGCGATAGATACAGATAGAAGGATAGGAATGAATAGTTTTTTCATATGCCGCTATGTGAATGGATCGGTTTTTGAATTTTGATTGTAATAATATGCAAAAATACACAAAAGGCTAAATTTCGGCAAACCTTATGCTTATTCTTTTTTTTCAGCCAAAGGATTCCAGCCCTGGGCGCGGAGCGTAATCTCGCCGCCGTCGCGGGTAATGAGCGCCGAGCCGAGCTCGGGCTTGGTGACATAGCCTATGACTTTGACACCCTCCATCTTGCTCACTTTGTCGTGGTCGGTGAGCGGAACGGTGAAGAGCAGCTCATAGTCTTCGCCGCCGTTGAGAGCGGCTGTGACAAGATTCATGTTCAGCTCTTCGGCCATTACGGCTGTCTGGTAGTCGATGGGGATACGGTCTTCGTAGACCCTGCATCCCACACCCGAAGCCTTGCAGATGTGAAGCAGCTCCGACGACAGGCCGTCGCTAACATCCATCATCGATGTAGGCCGCACTCCGGCCTTTGCAAGGGCGTGGACAATATCGCGTCGCGCCTCGGGCTTGAGCTGACGCTCCACCAGATATTCCTTTCCGGCAAAATCGGGCACGAAATCTTTCTGCCCCACAGACACGGCTTTCTCGCGCTCGAGCAGCTGCAGACCCATATATGCGGCACCGAGATCGCCGCTGACGCATATGAGGTCGGTGTCGCGGGCACCGTCGCGACCTACGGCCATGCCCTTGGCAACGTCGCCTATACATGTGATGGAAATGACCAGCCCCTGATGTGAGGCCGAAGTGTCGCCGCCTACTATATCAACACCATATACCTCGCAGGCATGGCGGATGCCATCGTAGAGCTCTTCTATATGCTCTACAGCAAAACGGCGCGATATGCCCAAAGATACGGTTATCTGCCGCGGACTACCGTTCATGGCATAGATATCCGAAAAATTAACCACCGCGGCCTTGTAGCCAAGGTGCTTTAGAGGCACATAGGTGAGATCGAAATGTACGTTTTCGAGAAGGAGATCGGTTGTGACAAGCACATCTTTATCTTCGGGGTAATGAAGGATAGCACAATCGTCGCCAACGCCTTTTACAGTGCTGTCGCTGACGGCCTTGAGGCCTTCGGTTAGATGGTCGATGAGACCGAATTCGCCAAATTCTGATATTTCCATATAGTTTCGGGAAAAAGAGCCGGGGCAAAAAATTGCCCCGACTCCGGTAATTTTTTACTTTCTGATCAGCAGCGCTCCACCATGGCCTTCATGAGGGCTTCGACGGTAGGCTGAGCCTTGATGGCGGCTTTCTGCACCTCTTCGTGGCTGGGCACTTCGGTAACGTCCTTTCCGCCAAGATCGGTGATAACCGATATGCCGAACACGCGCATGTCGGCATGGCGGGCCACGATAACCTCGGGAACAGTGGACATGCCAACGGCATCACCGCCGATGATACGGAAATACTCGTATTCGGCCGGTGTCTCGAAGGTAGGGCCGGTGGTGCCGACATATACGCCGTGCATGAGTCTCATGCCCTTTTCGGCGGCGATAGTGTCTGCCAGAGCTACAAGCTCCTTGCTGTAGGGCTCGGTCATGGCTGGGAAACGCGGGCCGAGTTCCTCGTAGTTCTTGCCGCGAAGGGGATTTTCGGGGAAGAGATTGATATGGTCGGTAATGACCATAACGTCGCCTACCTTGAACTCCTTGTTCATGCCGCCTGCGGCGTTCGATACAAAAAGGGTTTCCACTCCGAGAGCCTGGAATACACGCACGGGGAAGGTGACGGTTTTCATGTCGTAGCCTTCATAATAGTGGAAACGGCCCTGCATAGCTATGACCGGACGGCCACCCATGGTGCCGAAGATAAGATTGCCACTGTGACCCTGCACGGTCGACACGGGGAAATTGGGTATTTCGGAGTATGGAATGAAGATTTTATTGTCGATGTGGTCTACAAGATTGCCGAGACCTGTGCCAAGTATAACGGCTATTTTAGGCATTTCGCCTACGCGACCGCGCAGATAGTCTGCGGTCTGTCTGATTTTTTCAAGCATTGCGTTTCGGTGTTAGTATGTTATAGAAAAACGCCACGTATGCGTTTAAGGTTCATTCTTAGAGTCCCGCGCCCGATATCTGCTTGTCGATAACTTCGATAATATCGGGACCGTCCTCGAAAGCGTCGAATTTCACCTCGACGGGCAGATAGTAGGTATGGGCTTTGAGCTCATAGGGGAAATAGGGGTTGCAGGCCAGTCGCACGGCATCTTTTTCGGTGGTGACGATGATGGGCTGCGATCCCTTTAGGGTCTTGAATCGGGCAAGTATATGCTCTATATCTTTCTTGGTATAGTTGTGGTGGTCGGGGAAGACATCGACTTTCACCTTGGCGGCAAAGCTCTTCAGCCTCTTGACGAAAGGACGGGGATTGCCGATGCCGGCAATGGCCAGAATGGAGTCGGAGGGGGTGAGAAAGTCGAGGAAAGGCAACGCCACAGCCATGTCGGGGAATACCGGCTCGAGCGGCATATACTCGAAGTGGGAGAAGAAAAGATGCTGCGAAGGGAAAAGGTCGAGATACTTCACCACCAGACGGTAGTCCATGGGGCGCATCTTGTCGGGGCACTTCGACACCACCACGATATCCGCGCGGTTGATGCCGCGGCGAGGCTCGCGGAGCCTGCCGTAGGGCAGCATCGAATCGCGGTAGATGGGGTTGGTATACTCCGAAACGACCACCGAGACTGTCGGCTTGACGTAGCGGTGCTGGAAGCCGTCATCGAGGATAATGAGGTTGATCGACGGGTTGAGGCGCTTTATCTCGTTGATGCCGAACACGCGGTCCTCGCACACGGCCACACACACCTTGCCTCCGAACTTATGATAGATCTGGAAGGCCTCGTCGCCGATATCGCGTGGTGTGGATGTGCGGCCGGCCATGATGAAACCCTTGGTACTGCGCCGATAGCCGCGCGACAGCACGGCCACATTGCGCGACTGCCTGAAAGCCCCGGCTATATACTCGACAAGGGGAGTCTTGCCGGTTCCTCCCACGGCAAGATTGCCCACGCAGACGATAGGGATATCGAACTCGGTCTGACGGAGCACCTTCATGTCGAAAAGCTTGTTACGGACATAGGTTATGGCGCCGTATATCTTGGAACACGGCAGCAACACAAGTTTCGACAGAAGGGTGCGTTTTGTCATCGAATTTCTACGGCTTCCATGCGGGCCTGCATGGGATTCATGGTGCGGAGTACTTTTACAAGTCGGAGCAGACGGGCTGTCTCGGCATCGTAGGGCATGGTGTCGCCGACTTTCATGTCGGAGAACTCGCCGGAGCTGCGCAGTATCTTCATCCAGAATTCTTCTTCAGTCTGGGGATAGGCCACGACATCATCGATGTTGAGATCGAGGTTGTAAGCCATAGTGTAGATGGCGGTGTGAAGCGAGCCAATACGGTCTACGAGACCGAGATTGATGGCGTCGGCACCTACCCACACACGGCCTTCGGCGATCTTCCTGACAGAATCGACATCCATGTGGCGGCCGGCGGCAACACGACCGGTGAACCGCTCGTAGATAGCGTCGACACCGCTCTGCATGGCGGCGTGCTGCTCGGGAGTCATAGCTTTGACAAGCGACACACCTGCGGCATTGGGATTGCTTTCGACAGTAGTGAATGTAATGCCGAGTTTATCGGTAACGAGACCCGAAACATCGGGAATCATGCCGAACACGCCTATCGAGCCGGTAAGAGTGGTAAGGTCGGCGAAGATGCTGTCGGCACCGCAGCTGATGTAGTAGCCGCCCGAAGCCGCATAGTCGCCCATCGACACATAGAAGGGCTTGCCTTTGCTCTTGAAATACTCCAGCGACTCCCATATCTGCTCGGAGGCAAATGCGCTGCCGCCGGGCGAGTTCACACGAAGCACGAGGCCCTTCACATCGTCGTTTTCGGCAAGGTCGCATATCTCCGACACCATGTCGGGACCTACGATGCCCGTATCGCCGGAGTCGACGATATCGCCTACGGCATAGAGCACGGCGATGTGCTTCTTACCGCCTTTGAGCACTTTCTTGAGGTCGGCGCTTTCCATATATTCGGAGGCCGATATGTAGTTTATAGCATCGTCTTTGTCCAGTCCGAGCTGCTCGCGGATAGCATCGTCGACGGTGCGTTCGTAGGCGAGCGATGTCACCAGACCGTTATCCACGAATGTCTGAGCCGGCTTTTGGCCGATCATATCGGCGGCCCATGTCTTCACATCGGCCTCGGGTATGTCGCGGTTATATGCGATAGAGCCGGCGACAAACGACCAGATGGTATCGATATACTGCTGCATCTGCTGTTTTGCAGGCGCACTCATATCCTTGAGAATGAAAGGCTCGACTGCACTCTTATAGGTGCCGACCTTTATTATCTGCACTTTTACGCCGAGTTTTTCGAGCAGTCCGGTGAAGAAAGGTGTCATGCCCCCCACGCCATGAATATCGACAGCGCCCATGGGGTTGAGCATTATGCTGTCGGCGGTGGAGGCCAGCAGATAGTCGCCCTGGGCATAGCTGTCGGAATAGGCGTAGATCCATTTGCCTGTTTCCTTGAATTCGTATATGGCTTCGAGGAGTTCCTCGCGCGATGCGGTGCCCATGGCGGCTCCACCGCACTTGATATACATGCCTTCAATCTTGTCGTCGTCGGCCGCTCCGCGCACTGCGCCGAGAAGCTCTTCGAGAGTGGGAGCGGTATTTTCGCCCTCCTGCAGGAAAGCCATGAACGACGAGGGCTGATAGCGCTCCTCGATCGAGCCCGAGAGGTCGAGAACGAGGACCGACTGTTTGCTCACTTTCACCGTGCTGTCGCCGGCGCTTTTGCCGAGAGCTATGGCGGCAAATACTATGCCGCCCAAAAACAGCAGAAATATCGAAATCCAGAGGCCGGCCATAGTGCCGAGCATGGATATAAAAAAGCGTTTAAGCATCTTGCTTTATATCGTAGTTGTTTTGTTATTCAATACATTAAGGGCCAATCATGGACATCCTGAAATTCCATGACGGGCATATTCTCCACAAAATTAGTTAAATTTTGCATCTCATTCAAATTCTCAGCTACATTTTTCTCTTGTGCAGCACATATTTGCCCGCACTTTCTTTCTGCGTCTGAGAAATAACTTGAAGAGCGCAGCCGCAATCACAGCAGCCGCCACCGCCTGCCACCACTCAGTAGTGCCACCAAGGGCAATATCCGCCATATAGCGCAACGCGCAGATACTTTCCGCCACAAACATGACGAAAAATACATTTCTCAATATTCGGTCTCTCAGCATATCGTTTTTTTTCTTAATTAGACAACATAAAATGAGATAAATTACATATCGGACAAAATTTATACTAAGGAGCGACAATAATATGAATATTTCAGCCGGCAATTCTAACAGAAATATATATCTTTGCACTCAGTAAACACATCAAATTATAATTTATATGAAGAAACTATTTCTTGCACTGATGCTTCTTGGCATCTCGCTGGCTGCCAGCGCGCAGGCATACATCGGCGGTACTCTTGGCATCGCAGTGGAACATGTAAGCGTCGACGGCGGTTCGGGCACAAGCTCGGCATTCTCGGTTGCACCCGAAGGCGGCTACTATTTCAATAAAACATGGGCTGTCGGCGCCTCTCTCGGTATAAAATACCAGGATCTGACCGGCACGGGCATCACCACTTTCTCTATCCTACCCTACGTAAGAGGAACTTTCGCCAGCGCAAGTGTTTTCGATTTCTTCGGTGAACTGGCTTTGGGCTATGCTCATGAATCGGCCGACGGTTACGGCGTAGGAGGTTTCATTGCAGGCATCCGACCGGGGTTTGTGGCTCATCTCAGCGACAAATTCAGCCTGGTAGGGCGCACTACCCTGCTCCAGTATTCCCACTACGACGGAGTGGACGGCATAGGCTTTGCCATAAACAGCAACCTCGAGTTAGGCGTGCAATTCACTTTCTAAATTCTGCGAACCTGCGAAAATGCCGCTCCTAAAATAAATTTGGAAATGATATAGGGATTGTGTAACTTTGCACCGCTTTTCGGGGCGTAGCGCAGTCCGGTAGCGCACCTGGTTTGGGACCAGGTGGTCGCAGGTTCGAATCCTGTCACCCCGACGAGTTTAAGACAAATCGCTTGCAAGCTAAAAAGTTTGCAAGCGATTTTATTTTATCACTCAATTTTATTTTTGCATCAACATTTTTCCTATCGCAATAACTGCGTCCTTATGCTCTTTACGACAAATAAAATGAGCATATTGCCTGTTGTCTGAATTATTGGGATCTTCCATCTCTACTCTATGATTTATGAAGCCCAACAGGTTATAAGTCTTAACATACCTCTCAAACATTCGGGAAAATAATCTGCTCCTGTATTCCTGCGGCAACATATCTCCATGATTTCTACGCACATCCGTATCCGCATCACAATAAAAGCACAAGACAACATCCTCATTTTCGTCCATAAATTTTGCCAAGACATCTGAAACAGTTGACAACATCCTGTAGCTAACATAACCGTCTCCGGCTTTACGGATCAGAGTGACATCATAGAACACAAGTGTCAACGTCAGAGGATCAGTCGAAAAGAGGCTTATTGTCTCATAATCATAATACGAGAGGGCAACCATCAGATGATCGCCCTCTGTATTCATTATATCAAAGGATAAGTCCATCTACACCACAATGGTGAATGTACCCTGTTTCTTTTCAGACAGTTTTTTAATCTGCTGCTGTTTCTTTTCTCTCAAAGCGTCAAAGACTTGAATCATCTTCTGAGAGGGATTTTTGATAGTGATGTTTCGAGTCATATTAGTTTGCTTTATGTTTTGCCACAAAGTTACTGTTTTTCTCACTGAATTGCAAACTTCTGCATGATTATTTTTCTAATCTTCATTATTTTATCATAGAACAAGCTTGGATGTCCGGGAGTTTTGTTTTATTCGGCGATTTGACGTATCTTTGCACCTCGATAGTCCATCCCAGCGAGCTATGTTCAGAATGAAACGTCTATATTCCTATATGCTTCAGCGCTTTCTGCCGCTGTTGGCCATGACGTTTTTTATCTGTCTGTTCATTGTCCTGATGCAGTTTCTATGGAAATCCATCGACGACCTTGTCGGTAAAGGCCTGTCGGTCGGCATTATAGGCGAATTATTCTTCTACGCTGCTCTGTCGATGGTTCCCACGGCCCTTCCGCTTGCAGTGCTTCTGGCATCGCTGATGGTTTTCGGCAACCTCGGCGAAAAATTCGAGCTCACGGCAATGAAAGCCTCGGGCATATCGCTTTTCCGCATCATGAGGCCGCTGATGATTTTCATGATATGCCTCGCTACGGCGGCATTCTTCTTCCAGAACGACGTTCTTCCCATCGCCAAGACCAAGATGTGGACACTCATGTTCTCGGTGCGGCAGAAATCGCCCGAAGTCGAGATTCCGGTCCGATCGTTCTACGACCAGATACCCAACCTGAACCTCTACACCGAAAGCAAGAATCCCGACACCGGCATGCTCTACGGCATGATAATCTATGATCTCTCGCGTGGCTACGACAATACCCGCGTGATCCTTGCCGACTCGGGGCGCTTCAATTTCACCGAAGACAAAACAAGGCTGTTCCTGCATCTCTACAGCGGCGAGATGTTCGAAAACATGCGCGACAACAGTATGGGCACCAGCCAGTCGCGCTATCTGCCGTTCAGGCGCGAACACTTCATCGACAAACAGGTATACTTTCCTTTCGACGCCAACTTCAACCGTCTCGACGAAGGCGGCATGCGCAGCCAGTATATCGGTCAGAACGTAAGCCAGCTGCTTCACTCCATCGACTCGATAGGACACGAGGTCGATTCGGTCGGTGCCGTCTACGCACACGAAATCCGCACTCTCCCCTACTACGGCATCGCGCCCCGCAACGAGACTCTCGACGACGGCAGCCGACGCACCACCATACCCAAAACCGTGATAATGGAAAAGCCGCTCGACATCGACTCCATCTATCTGGCACGCGGACCGGGCATGGCCAAAAGTTACCTTAACCAGGCTCTGGCGAAAGCAAAACGCCAGAAACAGGAGTATATGTACCGAAGCCTCACCCTCGAAGAACAGGCCAAACTCATGCGCCGCCACGATATCGAGCTACAGCGAAAATTCACCCTCTCGTTTGCCTGCATCATATTCTTTTTCATCGGCGCCCCCCTCGGCGCCATCATCAAGAAAGGCGGTCTGGGCACTCCGCTGGTAATTTCGGTGCTCTTCTTCATCATCTACTTCCTTATCGACAACATAGGTTACAAGATGGCCCGCGACGGCAAGATCGCCGTGTGGGAAGGCATATGGCTCAGCACCATCGCCCTTCTGCCCTTCGGCATATTCTTCACCTATAAGGCTGTAGGCGATTCGGCGGTGTTCAACATCGACGCCTACAAAACTTTCTTCCGCCGCCTGGCCGGCCGAGCCATACCGCGAGATCTCACTCTCAAGGAAGTACGCATGGTCGATGTCGAAAAAGGCCGGGCCGTGGAGATGCTTCTCGACTACCTCGCCGACATTGATACAGAAATAGCCCGGCTCGGCAAGATGAACAAAATACGCCGGCTCATATCGCCGGGCATTCCGCCATTGCTGCGCACAAAACTCAATCAACTGGTCGACTACCTGTCGAACAGCACAGATATCTACACCATCAATCTGCTAAATCAATACCCCTTCAAGCCCACGGCCCGAAATCTGACGGCAATGAAAACGACAACAATAGCGCTTCTCGACCGTTTCGAATACAAAGCCGACAGCACGAAAGAGGCTGCAACAGAAGCATAACGCACTATGAACGATAACATAAAACTCGACAGCATCGAGGAAGCCATCGAGGACTTCCGCCAAGGTAAAATGGTGATTGTGGTCGATGATGAAGACCGCGAGAACGAAGGCGACCTTATCGTCGCAGCAGAGAAAATCACACCCGAGCAGGTCAATTTCATGCTCAAAAACGCCCGCGGCGTTCTTTGCGTGCCTCTCACCATATCGCGCTGCCGCGAACTCGAGCTGAACCATCAGGTCGAGCAGAACACATCGATGCTCGGCACTCCCTTCACCATCACCGTCGATAAAATCGAAGGATGCACCACCGGCGTCAGCATCGAGGACCGCTGCGCGACCATCCGCGCACTCGCCGACCCCGACTCCGTGCCCGAAACATTCGGCCGTCCCGGCCATATCAATCCTCTCTATGCCCAGGATGCCGGCGTGCTCCGCCGAAGCGGCCACACCGAAGCGGCCGTGGACCTCGCACGTCTTGCCGGACTGCAGCCGGCCGCAGCACTCATGGAGATAATGAGCGACGACGGCTCGATGGCACGTCTGCCCGAACTCCGCAAGAGAGCTGACGAGTGGGGAATGAAACTTGTATCGATACGCGACCTTATCGCCTACCGCCTGGCATCGGAACAGCTCGTGGAGCAGGGCGTCGAAGTAGACATGCCTACCGCCTACGGCCACTTCCACCTCATACCGTTCCGCCAGAAGAGCAACGGCCTCGAGCACATTGCCATAATCAAGGGCGATATAACCACCGACGAGCCCGTGCTCGTGCGTGTGCACTCGTCGTGCGCCACCGGCGACATCTTCGCATCGAAACGCTGCGACTGCGGCGAACAGCTCCACAAGGCCATGGAGATGATCGAGAAAGAAGGCCGCGGCGCCGTGATATATCTCAATCAGGAGGGACGCGGAATCGGTCTTATGGATAAGATTCGCGCATACAAGCTTCAGGAAGAGGGCCTCGACACCGTAGAGGCAAACATACACCTCGGCCATGACGCCGACGAACGCGACTACGGCGTAGGCGCACAGATTCTCAATATGCTCGGCATACGCAAGATGCGCCTGCTCACCAACAATCCGGTGAAGCGCATAGGCCTGGAAGGTTACGGCCTCGAGGTAGTGGAAAACGTTCCCATCGAGGTAGAACCCAACCCCTACAACCTGCGCTACATGCACACCAAAAAGGAACGCATGGGCCACAACCTCAAGCAGGTGGAATAATGGAACTGGAAGAAGCACTGCGTCTGTCGGGCGAGGAAACAGCCCGACAGGCCGAACGTCTCCGCGCCTCCGACTCCGGCCGCCGCAACGACGAAGGCGCCGCTCTGCTCAAGGCCGCAGCCGTGCACATGAAGTACCTTCAGGCTGCCTCGATGGGCATGGAAGCCCTTGCCACAGGCATAATGACAATGCTGGCGATTCTGCACAACCGGGTCAATCCCGAAAAAATAGCAGAAGTATACACGTCATTCCTTCAGGATGTATATATTCTCTCATTGAATCTTTGCCGTGAAGGCACGCCCGATGCAATGTTAGCCGGGCATCTCATGGAAATAAGCATGCGCCTTGGAGCGCTTGCTGCCGTAACAGGCCGTGAGTTCGGCGCCGATACCGCCGCTATGCCCGGACTTGCCGAAAGACACATCGCGATCTGCGCCATGTTCGATGGCGCTCCGGCCGATTTCTGGCAATTCCAGGACGCACCGGTCACACCCCGCAGCGCCATCGATATATTTTCGGACGCTGCCGCACGACTCGGTTCACTCGGACTTATCGGACCCGAAAACGAGTAAGATGCTCGTAAAGAGCATGTAGCGGCAGACCCATCACATTGTAGAAGCATCCGTCGATACCGCGTATACCGACAGCCTCTATCCATTCCTGCACGCCATAGGCGCCGGCTTTGTCGAAAGGCCGGTAGCGGTCGACATATTCCTCGATCTGACGTTTCGACAACTCAGCGAAATGCACATAGGTGGTTTCGCTGAATACGTCGCGCTCGAATCCGTGTGCGCTCAGCGCCACACCGGTAACCACATGGTGCGTATGTCCGCAGAGCCGTCCGAGCATTTCTATGGCCTCGTCGCGCGAGTGGGGCTTGCCATAGATATGGCCGTCGAGTATCACCACTGTATCGGCGGTTATCATCAGCTCGTTGTCGCCCAGAAGATCGTCGTGGGCACGCGCTTTCACCACAGCGATATACGCCGGCACATCCTCAGGCCTGAGGTCGGCGGGATAGGACTCGTCGACGTCGATATTGTCGGCGATATCGAACGACGGCAGTATCATCTGAAGAAGCTGGCGGCGACGGGGCGAATTCGACGCCAGAAGCACTTTCACGCCGCTTAACGTCGGCGAGGGCAGAGGCGGCAATATATCGGTTATTTCCATTTTACCAGCCGAATGCATGAGTGTCGAGCATCCACAGCCCTTTTACTCTAAGTATCTGCTCCATCAGCTCGCGGGCTACACCATGACCGCCGTCGGCAGCGGTGACATAAGTAGCCGCCGCCTTGACCTCGGATGCGGCATCGCGCGGTGCCACCGACAGTCCCACGGCACTCATCGGAGGAAGATCGGGAATATCGTCGCCGACATAAGCCACTTCTTCGGGGGCATAGCCGTTGCGCTCCATCCACTCCTTCAGCACCGGAAGCTTGGCCTTGCATTTGAGGTAAATATCGGTCATGCCTATGTTACGGAAACGGGCTTCGACACGACGGTCGTCGGCACCGCTGATAATAGCCAGATGAAGACCGCCCTTTACAGCCTGCACCATGGCATAGCCGTCTTTGAGATTGGCCATACGCTCGGGAATACCGTCGGGCGACAACGGTACCACGGTGGGCGACAACACGCCGTCGACATCGAAGACAACGGCCTTTATCTTGCTCAGATCGTAGTTTATCTTGCTCATCGGTGTTTGTTCATTATAAGTTGAGAAAGAGCTTCGTACACGGGCCGGTATTCGGGCGACAGAGTTTCGGCCTGACTTTTCATCACTGCCACATCGCCACGTACGGCAGGACCGGTCTGGGCGGCAAAAGAACCGATGGCGGCCGCCTTGGCGATGGTCTGCCTCAGCAGGGGTACAGCCACTTCCGCCGGATAGCGCGCTGCCTGCAGTTCCTCCTCGACCACACCTAAAAGTGCGTTTACGAAATTGGAGGTAAACACACCGGCTATGTGAAGATGGCGGCGGCGCTCCTCGTCGGAGTGGTATACATGGCCGGATATCGACCCTGCGAGGCGGTATACGGGAGCATAGTCGTCCTCGCGGGCTGTTTCCACAAAGAAGGGAACTTCGGCCATATCGACATCGAAGCCCTTGGTAAAAGTCTGAAACGGATAGAAGATGCCGGTGCGGGGGCTTATGCCGGCGAGACTCGATTTATCGACCGTGCCAGATGTATGCAGCGCAAGCACACTTTCGCCTAAATGCCCTATGCTTTCCACCACCTCGGCCACAGCCCTGTCGGCCACAGAAACTATGATGATATCGGGGCAGAAAGTCTTCAGATCGCTGTAGGAACATGCCTGTGCGCCGACATGCTCCGCCAGTACGGCTGCATGATCGCTGTTGCGGCTGGCTACGGCCACCACACGGCAAGCTTCGGAATGTGACAGCGCCTCGGCAAGATGCGATGCAACGTTACCCGAGCCGGCAAAGGCTACCCTCAGCGGTGCGCTCAGTCGATCTGTGCCTGGTTCCATGTGCCTACATGCACTTTTTCCCAAAGCAGTTTTTCGGGATTGACATGTCGACGTGTCTCGTCGGGATATCCGAATGTCATGATGCACTCCACGACAATATCGTCGGGGATGCCGAGAATTTCGCGTACTATATTTTCCGACGGTTCGCCATCGGCGGCATACCGTCCGCGCACCTGCACCCAGCACGATCCGATGCCGAGATCGGCAGCCTGAAGATGCATAAGTATTGCGGCGACGGTGGCGTCCTCTATATATGCCTCGCTAAGAGCGGGGTCGGTACATACCACCACGGCAAGTTTCGCGTTCTTGACCGATGCGGCATAGTTCGGCTTGCATTCCGAGAGGCGCGCAAGCACATCGGGATCTTCGACAGCCACAAACTGCCACGAGCGGGCATTCTTCGACGATGGCGCCAGCAGACCGGCCTCGAGGATAGTGCGGACCTGCTCGGCGTCGAGCGGCTTATCGGTATAGCGCCTTATACTGTGGCGCGTAAGCAAAAGTTCTCTAAGATTTTCCATAATACGATCGTTATTCGCCGACATGGCACGGGCTGCCGGAGGGGCGCAGGGACTATCAGTTGTGGCAAATCCACGCCGTGGGGAAACGGTCGAACAGCCCTTTGCTGTCGGCCACAGCCTTGGTGTCGGCAAAAGTGGCCCCGGATGCGGCATATACGCGCCAGCGGCCTGAGGATTCGATGATACCGAGTCCGAGATCCGACGGATACGACGATATGAATTTACCGGCTTCGTCGGCCGATGCCAGCGATGCTACTATCAGAAAATAACTGTCGGACGGCAACAATTGTTGCGGCGCACGGCGTTCTTTTTTCTCCGAGGGGTCGACAATGCTCATGCCATCGGCAGGAGTATTGAGTATAAGCACCAGAGCTTTGTCGGAAGCCGGCTGCGCCAGCGGATCGACAACAGGCGCCGGATCCACGCGCTCGAATCCGAATCCGGCCATCTGAGGCTCTGAAGCGCTCTTGCGCGGCAACTGCGAGGCCACGAATGCTATAAGGACAAGCAAGGCGATGGCGGCCGCACTCGATGCCGTGCGCTGCAGCGAGTGCATAAATATGTTGCGGCGACGCTCCTCGGCTTCGGTGTCGGCATCTTCCGCAACGGGGACTTCAGCCTTACCGACAGAAACAGGTTCTACCGGCGACAACCACGACAGAGGACTGAGACGGCGCCATCGATCTGACATCTCGAACGATATGCCGCCAAGAGCCGGAGCGGCCACAAGTACACCTGCATCGCCTATGCCCACCGTCTGCCCTGCTTCGAGACGGGCACGGATATCGGCCACATCGTCGGCTATAAGGGCGGATGCCTCGGCAGGCTCACAGGCCAGACAGCGGGCTATCGACATGGCAAGCATGTTGTCATCGCAACTGTCATGAGCCACAAACACTACTTCCTCGGAGGGTGGCAAAAGCACCGACCCTTCGAAGCGCGCCCCGATTGTCCGGCGTCGGAACACACCGAGCCCGGGCACCGCGATAACATCGCAGTCGCGCAGCAAATGGCTGATATGTCGTATAGTAGTGTTCATTTTTTCACAAGAAAGACCGTGTTTACAGGCGCATTCGTTTGCAAAGTTAGCACTTTTTTCGCTTTTTAACATCGCTTTTTCCATCTTTTTTTTCACTAAAATATCTATAGCGTGCTTCAAAAAGTAAATACCGAAAAAGAAGAGCGGAAAAGTTTGCGATATGAGGTTTATTTTTTATTTTTGGGGACCTTAAATGTAATCTATGATAAACCTGAGATTACCTTTCTCCCAGCCTCGCCGGCTACCATTCTATCTTGCCATGGAGGAATGGGCCGCCCGCTGTCTGCCCGAAAACGACTATTTTTTCAGCTGGCGCGTACATCCGACCGTTATCTGCGGCCGCAACCAGGAGATGGACAAAGAGGTGAACATGGACTACTGCCGCCGCGAAGGCATCGATGTGGTGCGCCGTAAGAGCGGTGGCGGCTGTGTATATGCCGATATGGACAATTTCATGTTTTCCTACATCTGCCCCGGCGACGAAATCACGGCCACATTCGCCCGATATACCACTATGATAGCGACATTGCTGCGCCGCATCGGTCTCGATGCCGCTGCCACCGGACGCAACGACATCGTGGTCGGCGGCAGGAAAATATCGGGCAATGCCTTCTATCATCTGCCGGGCCGGTGCATAGCTCACGGGACAATGCTCTACGACTTCGATGCCGCCGCGATGAGCCGCGCGATAACGCCATCGCGCGCCAAGCTCGAATCGAAATCGGTGAAGTCGGTACCGGCACGCATAACTTGTCTCAAAGCCGAGGGAATAGCTCTTTTGCCCGAAGAATTCGAGCGATATATCGTGGGCGAACTGTGCGAAAATGAAATCGTACCCGACGCCGCAGCCATATGCGCTATCGAAAAAATTGAACAAAGCTACTACGAACCGGCGTTTCTGTATAGGAAAGGCGAAAACACGCCTTCCGCGGCCGATGACAGCGGTCTGACCCGGCTTCACGCCCATGTCGACGGTGTGGGCGAGATAGAGATATGCATTGCCTGCGACACAGAGGGCAGAATAGTCCGCACCGAAGCCTCGGGCGACTTTTTCCTTCTCGACGATCCCGGACGCACAATATTCAGCGCTCTCAAAGGCGTGGAATTCACTCCCGGGGCACTGCGCGAGGCATTGCGCCACACAGACCCCGCCAAAACCATCGCCGGACTCGACCGCGAAAAACTTCTTGCCATACTCACTCAACACTAATACTAAACATCGATTGAAATGGAATCTGAAATGAAAAAAACATGTCTGTTCGACAGCCACCAGGCCCTGAATGCCAAAATGGCACCTTTCGCCGGATACGACATGCCCATCGAATACTCCGGCATCGACGCCGAGCACAATGCCGTACGCACATGCTCGGGGCTCTTCGACGTTTCGCACATGGGCGAAATACATATCTACGGCCCTGAGGCCGTGAAATTCACCGACCACATCTTCACCAACTATGCGGCACCAATGAACAAAGGCCAGGTGCTGTACGGCATGATGACATACCCAGACGGCGGCACGGTGGACGATCTGCTTGTATACCGCCTCGGCGACGAAAGTTTCCTGCTGGTGGTTAACGCCTCCAATCTGGAGAAAGACGTGGCATGGATACGCGACTGCGCCCGCGATTTCAATGTGCAGGTCCGCGATTATTCCGCCGACTGCGGCCAGCTCGCCCTCCAGGGTCCCGACAGCGAGAATGTGCTCAAGGCTGTTCTCGGCATCGACGCCTCGTCGCTCGCGTTCTATACCTTTTCGATATTCGACGGCAATGTGCTGGTGAGCCGCACGGGCTACACAGGCGAGGACGGCTTCGAAATATATGCCGATCCGAGGCGTATAGTCGAGATGTGGAAATCGCTCATCGCCTACGGCATACAGCCCTGTGGTCTGGGCTGCCGCGACACCCTGCGCTTCGAAGCGGGGCTGCCGCTCTACGGCGATGAACTTGCCGAAGACATCACACCCATCGAAGCAGGTCTGAGCATGTTCGTGAAGCTCGACAAACCGGGCGGCTTCATAGGCAGCGATGTTCTTCAGCGCCAGAAGACCGAGGGCCCCCGGCGCAAGCTCGTAGGCCTCGAAATCGACTCTCCGGCCACAGCGCGCCACGGCTTCGAGGTCCTCGACCTCGACGGAGCGGTCGTGGGTCACATAACCACCGGCTATAACTCGCTCACTCTCGGCAAGAACATAGCCATGGCACTGGTCGACGCCCGCTATGCTCCCCTTGGCTCGAAACTGCAGGTGCGCATACGCCGCAAGACAGCTCCTGCCACAGTTATCAAAAAAAGATTTTACGTACCTCAATATAAAAAATAATACCATGGAAAAAATCTATTATCTCCCCACACACGAATACATAAAGACCGACGGCGAAACAGGCTTCATCGGCATCTCTGAATACGCCGCCAAGCAGCTTGGCACCGTCACCTACATCGACATGCCCGAAGACGGCGACGAATTCGAAGCCGGCGAGGAATTCGGCGCTATCGAGAGCCGCAAGGCTGCCTCCGACCTCTTCGCTCCCGTGAGCTGCGAGGTTACCGAAGTCAATTTCGCCCTCGAAGGCGACCCCAACCTCATCAACAAAGATCCTCTCAATGCCTGGATCATCAAAGTGACAGTCAAGAATCCCGAAGAACTCGAAGGGCTGATGAACGCCGAGGAATACGCCGAATTCTGCCTCAACGAGAAGCACTGATTATGGCCGCACACCGCTATTTTCCTCATACCGACGCCGACATCGAGCGTATGCTCGAGCGGTGCGGTATCGGCGACATCGACGATCTCTACGCCGATGTCGACCCGTCGCTGCGGCTGAAAAAGCCCTACGACCTACCGCCGCAGAAAAGCGAACCCGAGCTCGAACGCTACTTCGCCTCTCTTGCGGCCCTCAACAAACCCCTGGTATGCTTTGCCGGCGCCGGCTTCTACCATCACTACACCCCGGCGGTGATACCGTCGATAATGAGCCGGTCGGAGTTCCTGACAGCATACACCCCCTACCAGCCCGAAATATCGCAGGGCACGCTCCAGTATATATTCGAATACCAGAGCATGATGGCCGACCTCACAGGCCTCGACGTGAGCAACGCATCCATGTACGACGGCGCGACAGCCTCGGCCGAAGCCATGGTAATGGCCGTGAACGCCGCCCGTAAGAAACGCCGTGTGCTCGTCAGCGCCACCGTGGCGCCGGCAGTGCAGCAGGTGCTTGCCACATATGCGGCAGGCGCGGCGATAACCATCGAGATAATACCCGAAGACAACGGCGTCACCGACCGCACGGCATTCGAAGAAATGCTTGGCGCCGGCGACGTGGCAGGCGTGATGCTCGCCCAACCCAACTACTACGGCATAGTCGAGGATATCGACGGCTGGGCCGACAAATGCCACAGCCACAAGGCCCTGCTGATAATGAACTGCCACGCTTCAACCCTGGGTGTGCTCCGCACGCCCGGAGAATGGGGCGCCGACATCGCCTGCGGCGAGGCTCAGTCGCTGGGCATGCCCCTCAACTACGGCGGCCCCTATCTCGGCTATCTGTGCTGCCGCGAAAGCCTCATGCGCAAGCTGCCCGGCCGCATCGTCGGTGCCACGACCGACCAGAACGGCAAACGCTCTTTCGTGCTCACCCTCCAGGCCCGAGAACAGCATATACGCCGTCAGAAGGCGACTTCGAACATATGCTCCAATCAGGGCATCATGACCCTACATGCAGCCATGTATCTGTCGCTGATGGGCCCGGAAGGACTTCAGCACGTCAACCGGCTCTCGGCCGATGCCGCCCATTCACTCGCCGACAAACTCGAAGCAAGCGGGATGATGAAACTGAGGTTCCCCGATAAACCCATCCTCAACGAATTCGCCATGGATATCTGCGACGGCACCGTCGACGCCGACACAGTGATAAAGGCTTGTGCGGACAAGGGTATTCTGGCGGGTGTAAAACTCACCGACAGCTCGCTGCTGATTGCAGCCACCGAGATGTGTTCGCCCGAGGATATCGATAACTATGTGTCTGTCATTAAATCGCTGAAGCCATGAACAAGGAACTATACACACCGCTCGTGTTCGAGCTCTCGCACAAAGGGCGCCATGGCTACAGCCTGCCCGACTACGACTACGGGACCAAGGCGACGCTTCCCGAATCTCTTACGAGGCAAGTCGCCCCTGCGCTGCCCGAAATCGACGAGCCTTCGCTGGTGCGGCACTACACCAACAGCAGCAACAACAATTTCGGTGTCGATACAGGATTCTATCCCCTGGGGTCGTGCACTATGAAGTATAATCCCAAGGTAAACGAGGCCATGGTGTCGGCAGCCGGTGTCGGCGCCCTCCATCCCATGCAGCCTGCCGGCACGGTGCAGGGTGCCCTGCGCATCTACCGCGCACTCGAGAAATATCTCAGCGAGATCGGAGGCATGGCTGAGTTCACCCTCAACCCCTTTGCGGGCGCGCATGGCGAATATACCGGTCTCATGGTGATACGGCGCTACCACCTGTCGCGCACCGACGAGGCACGGCGCAAGGTCATAGTGCCCGACTCGGCTCACGGCACAAATCCGGCGAGCGCCGCAATGGCCGGATTCGAGATCGTAGAAGTGAAAAGTCTGGCCGACGGCACTGTCGACCTCGACGACCTGCGCGGCAAACTGGGACCCGACATTGCAGCTATGATGATGACCAATCCCAATACCGTCGGAATGTTCGAGAAGGCGATTCCGCAGATTGCCGAGATGGTACACGGCGCAGGTGCCCTGCTCTACTACGACGGCGCCAACCTCAACCCGATGCTCGGCATAGCACGGCCGGGCGACATGGGCTTCGACGTGATGCACATCAATCTTCACAAGACATTCTCAACGCCCCATGGCGGAGGCGGTCCCGGCGCTGGCCCTGTGGGCGTGCGAGCCGGTCTGGAAGAATTCCTGCCCAATCCGCGGATTGTAGAGGATGAGGCCGGACATCTGTCTGTGACATGCACCGACGACGCTTTCGGCCGTGTGAGCGCATGGCTGGGCAATTTCACGGTATATATCAAGGCATTGAGCTATATCCTGACTCTCGGCAGCGAGAATCTGATGAAGGCCGGTCCTCTGGCGTCGCTCAACGCCAACTATATAATGAACTCGCTCAAAGACCTCTACGAGCTGCCGATAGGCGGACCGTGCAAGCACGAATTTGTATTCGATGGTCTGCGCGACAAATCGACCGGAGTCACAACCATGCACGTGGCCAAATCGCTGCTCGACTACGGCTTCCATGCCCCGACCATCTATTTCCCGCTGCTCTTCCACGAATCGCTGATGATAGAGCCGACAGAGACGGAATCGGTCGACACTCTCGATTCGTTTATCGATGTAATGCGCCATATCGCCGAGGAAGCCGCCACCGACCCCGATAAGGTGAAAGGTGCGCCCTACTCCACCCCGATATCGCATCCCGACGAAGACCGCGCGGCCCTGACTCCTGTCCTAACATACGCACAGCTATGCGCCAGGCCGATATAATAATAATCGGCGGAGGCCCCGGCGGCTACGAAACAGCCGCCGAGGCTGCCGCCCGAGGCAAGAAGGTGATACTCTTCGAGCGCAACAGGCTCGGAGGCACTTGCCTCAACCGTGGCTGCATACCCACCAAATGCCTGTGCGCGACAGCAAAACGCCTCCACGACATACGCACGGCCTCCACGCTGGGCATCAGCACTGCCGACGCTACTGTCGACTACAGCGCTGTCCGAGGCCGTATAGCCGAAGTTACCGCCACCCTGCGTGAAGGTATCGAAGGCATACTCGGCAATGTCGAAGTGATAAAAGCGGAGGCTCGTCTGGCTCCCGGGCCGACCGTTGAGGCCGAAGGCGAAAGCTATACCGCCCCCGCCATAATCATTGCCACAGGGTCGGCACCGGCGGCTCTTAAAGTGCCCGGATCAGAGACAGCTCTCGACAGCGACGGCGTTCTCGCCCTCGAGACCGTACCCGAGAGTATGGTGATAATCGGCGGAGGCGTCATAGGACTGGAATTCGCATCGGTATTCGCCGGCTTCGGCTGCACGGTTACCGTGCTCGAATACTGCGCCGAGGTTCTGCCCGGTTTCGACCGCGACATAGCCAAACGTCTGCGCAGCAGCCTCGGGCGCCGCGGCATAGATATAGTGACAGGCGCCGAAGTCACAGCCGTCGACGGCGGCCGGAGTGTCACCTACCTGCGCAAAGGCAAGGAAAAGACTGTGGATGCCGCCTGCGTGGTGGCTGCAGTGGGACGTCACCCGGTGGTACCCGGCGGCCTCGACACTCTCGGCATAGAGTGCGACCGGCGCGGATACATAGCCTGCGACAGCCGATACGAGACAAATGTACCGGGCATCTATGCCATCGGCGATGTCAACGGCCGGTGCATGCTTGCCCATGCCGCCTCGGCACAAGGCCGTGTGGTGCTTGGCGAAGAGGTGGACATGGATGTGATGCCGGCGGTGGTTTTCACCGATCCGGAGTGCGCCTCGGTGGGCCTGACATCGGAACAGCTCGCCGATTCCGACAGGGAATATACAGTCGTAAGACTACCCTACGGAGCCAACGGCAAAGCGCTTGCCTCGGGCGAAGCCGACGGAGTGCTGAAACTGATCGTCGAGAAGGACAGCGGTCTTATAGCGGGCTGCCACTGCGTGGGCGCACATGCCGCCGACATCATAGCCGAAGCGGCTGTTGCCATGAACGGCTCCCTCACGGCTCACGAACTCGCCGTAAGGTGCATACACGCCCATCCGACGATCGGCGAACTGCTTTCCACAGCCGCCGCCGGGACATTAAAAAGGGGAGTTTAATAAGTATGAAGTTAAAGGAGTTAAGATATTAGTTGTTTCAACCATTATCTTAACTCTTTAAGCCCAATACTTTATCTACCCGTATCAACGCAATCAAAGCCCGGTCATGCCAAGAGCTGAAAGGAAGCGCTTGCGCACCGACTCGGCAACCGGTATCAGCTGGCGACCCATGAGGATGCAATTGCGTTCGACAACCCGCACCTTATCCATATTCACTATAAAAGAGCGGTGAACCCGCATGAAACCGGCCTCGGGGAGCATTTCCTCGAGGCTTTTCATGCTCATGAGCGTGAGCACGGGCTTTTCGCCATCGGATGTCACTATCTTGACATAGTCCTTGAGCCCTTCCACATAGTCGATATTCTCTACCGGTATGCGGATAATGCGGTATTCGCTCTTTACGGTGATGAATCCCGATGCCGACTCCTGAACCACATCCTTGGGCGTATAGTATGAGAGAGCACGCGAGGCCGCCCTCATAAATTCCTCATAGCTCACCGGCTTGAGCAGATAATCGAGTGCATTGACGGCGAAACCGTCGACGGCATAGTCGGAATATGCGGTAGTGAAGACTATGCGCGGGCCGTTCTGCAGCTGTCGCGCCAGGTCCATTCCCGAAAAACCGGGCATGTGAATGTCGAGAAAAACGAGATCGACAGGATTGTCGTTGAGGAAGGCGAGCGCATCGGCTCCCGCCTGAGCCGTGCCGGAAAGGTTGAGGAAAGGCGTGCGCTCCACATACGACGACATCAGCCGTACGGCCAAAGGCTCGTCGTCGACTACAAGACAGTTGAGTTTACGGCTCATAGAGGAAGAATAAGTTGAGTTTTGAAAATATTGCCGTCGACAGAAGTGCGGAGAGATGCCTTCGAGCCAAATATGAGCGACAGACGGCGCCGCAGGTTAGCCAGCCCGATACCGGACGCCCGCGAATCGGTACGGTCAGGCTGCGAAGAGAACGAATTGACGGTGCTGCAGCAGAATTTATCGCCCTTTACCTCCATGCTCACCTTAATAGGCATTCCCGGCTCCGACGTGGAGCCGTATTTGAAAGCATTCTCGATGAGAGGCACAAGCAGCAGCGGCGGCACGGTGTCGTTTTCGTGCCCGGCAATGTCGATTTTCACCTCTATAGGACGCCCGGACAGGCGCAGGCGCATCAGCTCGATATAGTCCTCGATAAAACCGATTTCCTCGCTCAGTTTCACCATCATCTCGCTTTCGTAGAGCATATATCGCAGCAGCCCCGAAAGACGGTGCACGGCGCGCTTGGCATCCTCGGGGTCGATGTCGACAAGAGCGTAGATGGTATTGAGGGTATTGAAGAGGAAATGCGGGTTGAGCTGATTCTTGAGATTGTCGAGTTCGGTACTTCGCTGGGCCGCCAACAGATCGCGCTTTTGCTGCTCCATATCCTTCCATTTCATCGACAGCCGCAGCGCCACCGCCAGACCGATTGTGAGTATGATCATGGCGGCATCGCGTGCTAAAAACGACAACCACCGCAACAACTGTCTCAGCGATGATTCGTCAGGCCGATGCAAGCGCCGTGGCGTAAAAAGGAAGTTCGACGACAGATAATCGATGAGCAGCCCAGCGGCGATAAGCAAAGCGTTCCACAACACGAAGCGCAGTATACGTCGCTTGCCGTTGCCGCTGAGTGTACGGTCGATTATCAGGAAATAATTGACATAAAAAAACCCGATAAAAATGAGAGTCTTGACATAAAAACCGGGATAAAATGCGAATGCCGGCCGGTTGGGACGCGCGATGGTCCACACCAGATCCGGGAGAATGAAAATGATGACTATGAATATGAAGTGGGCAAGTATGGTGGCCAGACGCCGACGCCCGTTGTCCTGACGTGATGAAAGTTTCATACGCAAAAATATAAAAGTATTCTCCCACACGCAATATTTTATCGACTAAAGCCCCGCTTTTCTCGCCGGGCATGAGAAAACAATCTATAAGATGTTGTGTTATATAAGAAAACATTCGACTATGCGTTGCAGACTTATACTTCTGTCTCTGATCGCCGCGCTTGCCGCCACCGGCGCCGCGGCCCAAATAAAACCGACTTTCGGCGTGCGTGCGTCGATGGAAGTCACCATGCCGGGCAACCGTGACTACTATAAAAACGGTGCCGGCTTTACCGTGGGCGGTGTGATGCAGCTACCGCTGCCACGCAATTTCTACTTCGAGCCCGGTCTTTTGTTCTCCTACACGTCCATCGGTTCGCAGGACCTCATTCCCTTCGATAACAACTACTATCAGGGAGGCGTGAAAGAATACAGCATCCGCGTGCCTCTCAATGTGGGATATACATTCAATGCAGGCGACCTGTGGACCATCGGATTCTACACCGGCCCGTGGATTAATTTCAATATAGCCGCCACTCAGACTCTCGATCCCAATTTCTCGGCCGCCATTCCGGTGCCTGAGAAAAACATAAACATGATGAAACACGGCTGGAGGCGCGTCGACGCCATGTGGGGATTCGGCTTAAGCTTCACTTTCGCCGAGAACTACCATATAGGTCTGAGCGGCGGAGTGGGCATGACACCTCTGGCGAAATTCGGCAACCGCGACAAAAAGGTGCGCATACACCGCAACGTCATAGCCATTACCCTAGGCTACAATTTCTGACACAATATACACAACGACAGCCGTAACCAACATTTTTTTCAGCAGGTTACGGCTGTTGTTATACGGACTATCTTTCTCCGGTTCCGTGGCAGGAATAGCAGGAGACATTGCCGGCTCCGTGGCAGACCTGGCACTGCACGGCATAGAAACCATAGCCGAACTGGCCCATGCCTCCGCACGACGGACATGTGCGCTGCCCGCGGCCACCACAGTCGGGACAATCGCCTTTCTGATGCAGACGGATGGTGGCCTTGCGGCCGTCCTCGACAACGGTTATGACGCCGTTGAGTGCATAGCCGCTGTTACTGTTGAGTTCAACATAGAAGCCGCCGTCGTCCGACACTTCCACATTGCTGAAATCGGGATAGTTGATATCCTGGGTTATGCCGTCGGTCTCGATGCTGACGTATTTACGGCCGCCACTGCGTTCGAACTCGATCTCGGAAGGGTCGACACGGACATATGTGGCCGCACCGAGCTGCCCGACAGCAAGCTGCTGCACCACTTTGCCCGATTTGACGGTGATGTGGTCCTCGCGGTTGGAACCTTCGGCGTTGCCCGAAGCGACAAGCATGAGGGTATTGTCGGTATCGTCCTCAATCACATCTATCCACGACGGATGGTAGGTGACTTCCCACACGACACCGTCGTAGTCGATATTGACCGTCTCGGCACCGCCGCCCTTGCTGAACACAACGGCTTCGGTGTTGAAAACCAGATAAGTGGTGGAATTGATCTTATTCGAAATCCATACCACAGCCACCACTACGAGCACCGCAAGACCTATGAGGACACGCTTTATAACCGATGCGGCCTTTCGGGGCGGCTTCGGCGCATCGACATGGCTATGACCTGAGGTACCGGCGGTGACGCCACCGGCCGGTTTGCCGGCAGGGGTATACGGCTCGAGAAGTTTGCCGCACTCGGTGCAGAATTTCAGACTGTCGTTATGGATTATATGACCGTTGGGACAGCGTTTCATTCCTGAGCGTTCTTAAGGCGTGATACCTGGTCGAGACCCATGTTTATGAGTATGAGCACCACAATCCACACAGCGATAATCAGTCCCACAAGCTTGAGCAGACTGCCCTCAAGAATAGGAGCATCCCAAAGACCGTGAAGCACGATAGGGATGATAAATATTTTGAGGAAGCGCTTGTTGGTGAACACACCGGCTGTGAGCGGACCGGAGCCTTTGGCTATGACCATGGCGGCGCCGGTGATGGCGGCCCATGCCACATGGCCGCCCGGAGCCAGGAAGCCACGCACATATATGCTGGTGGTAATGCCGTCGAGACTACGGTTCATGGCGGCATAGCCGGCCGACTCGAAAGCGGCGAAGCCCGCACCGACACATGCACCCACAAGGAGTGCGGGCAGTATGTGGCCTGTGCCCGCCACACGCTTGAGCAGCACGAACACTATAACGGCCTTGCCGAGCTCTTCGATCACACCGACCATCATGGCACCCCATGTGGTGTCGAGACCGGTATATACCAGATCGAGGTCGAAGAAGAAGAGTCACTACTGTCCACTAAAAATGGACGTGGTTAAAAATTAAATAAATTCGGTTCACT
>ENA-ORMR01000269-ORMR01000269.1-human-gut-metagenome-genome-assembly--contig:-NODE-269-length-57913-cov-7.317208_pt1 | contig 57913 bp, 52 predicted proteins | sample MGYA00242107_ERZ509003 | MGnify/ENA primary metagenome ERZ509003 (study PRJEB26280, sample SAMEA2338699) | human gut metagenome | biome: human gut; feature: human-associated habitat; material: faeces...
TTTCGAAACGATAGCGGGAACGGAGTGAGAGCGTGTTTGAGAAAATAAATATTTTCCCTTAAAAAAAATAAAATGGAAAACTAACAAAGGAGAATGAATTATGGAAAACACAGTAATGACAAGACTTTCCGGGAGGGGGGCAAGGTAATTTAAGCTCCATAACCGGTATTGGCGCAGGTACCGAGCCATTTCGCGCCGCCGAAAAAAGAACCATTAAACGAGGCTTTACGTTAGCCGAGGTGTTGATAACCCTTGGAATTATCGGAATAGTAGCAGCAATGACAATGCCAACGCTAATACAGAAAAATAATAATAAGGTAGTAGAAACCAGATTAATGAAGTTTTATTCTGTAATAAATCAGGCAATAAAAATGGCAGAGGTGGATTATGGAGATAAAGTTTACTGGTGGGAGGATGTAAAAGGGGCTGAAATTGATAAGGATGGAAATCCTGTTCCTGGAACTTCAGATGCTGAAAGATGGTTTAATAAGTATTTAGCGCCGTATATGAAGATACTTAAAACAGAAATTTCGCCTGACGGAGCTTTGATGGTTTATTTCCCAGACGGGAGTGCCTTAAACACAAGACCAAATACTTCTAGGGACTGGCGTTTTTATGCAGGGAATCCTGAACAATGTGAAAGTTTCGTTGGAGAGGGTGTATGTTACTTTGTATTTTATTATAACCCTGGATTAATATCAGGTTCTAGTTATAATTCCAATAAAAGTTTTGAACCATATAAATATGCTTGGGATGGAGATATAGAAAGATTAAAAAACGCTTGTTACAATAATACACCGCTTGGAGATAGTAGCGTATCGGGAAAAAGTTATTGTACAGCTGTAATCCAGTTAAATGGCTGGAAAATACCTGATGATTATCCTTATAAGGTAAGATATTAGCCGCGTGTTCCGTAAAACGCGCCAATTTCTATTTTATTTGTAACATAGTGTTGCTTATTACAAATGTTTATTCTAAAATTTTGCTAGAAGCCTGCGTCGTATCAGGCGCAAGGTACTAATCAAAGACTAGCTAAGGAGATACTATGAACGAGCTTTTGAAAAAATCGGCTGCTGAACAAAGCAAAGCCCTGAAAAATAAAGAAGTTTCCGCTGTGGAATTAACAAATGCAGCTTTTGACAGAATTGGAGAACTCGATGAAAAACTGGGTGCATTCAACTCTTTAACAAAAGAAACTGCTCTGGAAACAGCAAAAAAAGTTGATGAAAAAATTGCAAAAGGCGAAGAATTACCGCTGCTTGCCGGTATTCCTCTCGCGCTTAAAGATAATATGAACTTGAAAGGTTCTAAAACAACTGCATCAAGTAAGATTTTAGAAAACTTTGTATCACCTTTTAATGCAACAGTTACAGAAAAATTACTGGGCAACCTTGTTCCGATTGTCGGAAAAGCTAATCTTGACGAATTTGCAATGGGTTCTTCTAATGAAAACTCCGCATTCAAAAAAGTTCATAATCCTTGGGATTTGAAAAAGGTTCCAGGTGGTTCTTCTGGCGGTTCTGCTGCATCTGTATCTGCCTGTGAAGCAACATTGGCTTTAGGTTCTGATACAGGCGGCTCAATACGTCTTCCTGCATCATTCTGTGGTATTGTCGGAATGAAGCCTACTTACGGAAGAGTTTCCCGCTACGGACTGATTGCATTTGCGTCCTCGCTTGACCAAATTGGTCCTTTTGCCAGAACCGTTGAAGATGCTGCAAATTTACTTGAAGTTATTTCCGGTCATGACCCAAAAGATAGCACTTCCTTAAACTTACCTGTAGAACATTATGCGGCTCATCTGAATGATGATATTAAAGGTATGAAAGTCGGTGTTATAAAAGAACTTATGGCAGAGGGGCTTTCTGAAGATGTTCAAAAAGCAATGGAAAAAGCTATTGAAGATTATAAAAAGCTTGGTGCCGAAGTCGTTGAGATTTCGCTTCCAAACTTGAAACATTCAATTGGAATTTACTATATTCTTGCTACAGCAGAATGCTCTTCAAATCTTGCAAGATTTGATGGTGTAAAATACGGCTACAGAACTCCTGATGCCAAAAATTTAATGGAAATGTATACAAAAACAAGAGCTGAAGGGTTCGGTCCTGAAGTTAAACGCCGTATAATGCTTGGTACTTATGCTTTATCCTCAGGCTATTACGATGCTTATTATAAGAAAGCACAGCAGATGAGAGCACTTGTAACGCAGGATTTTGTTGAGGCGTTTAAGAAAGTTGATATATTAATTTCGCCAACCTGCCCTAATACAGCGTTTGAGATTGGCGCAAAATCTTCCGATCCGCTCCAGATGTATTTGACAGATATTGCAACAATTTCCGCAAACCTTGCCGGAATACCTGGTATGAGTGTTCCTGCCGGATTTGATAAGGACGGAATGCCAATCGGTCTGCAAATCCTTGCTCCTCAATTGCAGGAAAGCAGATTGTTTAACGCAGCTCATAAATTTGAACGGGCAAATGATTACTACTTGCAATTAGCAAATATATAAAAATACTAAAATATAAAAAGGGCGGATTTTTAAATCCGCCCTTTTTATGCTTACAAATCAATATTATTTGTTTTTCTAAACCAAAATTATAAATTAAAATGCAATTCCATCAAAGAATTTTTCCATTGGAACGTTTAAAACTCTTGCCATTTTAAATAGAGCAATTGCAGTTGGAGATGTTATGCCCTGCTCAATTTTACTAACATGGCTTAAACTCATATCTATTTTTTCTGCAAAATCTTCCTGGGTTAAATCTTTACGAATTCTTTCTATTTTGATGTTTCGTCCTAATTTATGTTTAATATCCTTTTCCATTTATAAATTATATTATCTTGACAATTATTGTTTAAGTGAATATAATGATTATAATGTCAATATATTGATGCCTAGTAATAATATATTGATAGGGAGGATATTTATGCAAAAACACGCTTTTACATTGTCAGAAACTCTAATAACTCTTGGTATTATCGGTGTGGTAGCTTCTATGACGCTCCCTTCATTAGTACAAAAAAAGCATGAAAAGGAATGGGTAGTGGCTTATCTTCGAGTTTATTCATTATTGGAAACTGCTTACAGTTCTTCGATTCACGAATATGGTACTGTAGAAAATTGGGAGGGGTGCGGTTTTTATCGTAATACAAATAATGAAATTACAAGAATAAATGCTGACAAAAATACTATATATAAAAATATGATTAAACCTTATTTTAAAATTAAGAAAGACATTACGGATTTAAGCTGGGATCAGGATGGTTGTATGCCTAGGCGTGGATTGACTTTGGATAAAACTCAAGAGTTCTTCTTTACAGGGCGAGATGCACAAATTCGCTTACCCTCTGGTGAATGTATTCTTCTGGATCAAACTCTTAATGCACACTTTACAGTAGACTTAAATGGACAAAAAGAACCGAATATCCTCGGAAAAGATATTTTTTTATTTTCATTTGATGCCAAAAAAACGGGACGTATTAAGCCCGGATATAACGAAATCTGGTGGACTGATAGGGCAGAATATTGTGATATACGTTCAGGTAATGGATGGATGGCGGGAATATCTTGCGGATTTTGGATTTTGAGAAATCACAATATGAATTACTTGCATATGTCATTTGATGATTTAAAAAGTAAGTGGAATGGTGGGAGTTGGTAATAAAAAACCCTGCTGAATTTCAGCAGGGTTTTTTATTTAGATTTTATAGTATTTATTCTTTAGTATATTCAGCATCGATTACATCATCATCTTTTTTGTCATCACTTGCTGATGATGCACTTTCGCTGTTTGCTGAACTTTGTGAAGCAGCATCTTCTTTTTGTACAGCTTCGTAAGCTTTTTGTGAGATGCTGAACATTGTCTGCTGCAATTCATCTGACAATTTTTTCAACTCATCTACCGGTTTGTTTTCATCAATTGCCTTTTGAAGTGCTGCTTTTTGTTCATCAAGTTTTGTCTTATCAGCTGCATCAATTTTACCTTCAAAATCTTTTACAATTCTGTCTGCTGAACCGATTAAACTTGTTGCATTGTTTTTAATTTCAGCTTCTTCTTTTTTCTTTTTATCTTCAGCTGCATTTGCTTCAGCCTCTTTTACCATTTTGTCAATGTCTTCTTCTGAAAGGTTAGAAGAGTTTGTGATGGTAATCTTTTGTTCTTTATTAGTGGCTTTATCTTTAGCTGAAACATTTACGATACCGTTTGCGTCAATATCGAATGTAACTTCGATTTGTGGCAAGCCTCTCATTGCCGGCGGAATACCGTCAAGTCTGAACATACCTAATGATTTGTTATCTTTTGCCATTGGTCTTTCGCCTTGCAGAACGTGAATATCAACGGCAGTCTGGTTATTTTCGGCAGTTGAGAATACCTGTGATTTAGAAACAGGGATAGTTGTGTTTCTTGGAACAAGCGGTGTCATAACTCCGCCAAGTGTTTCAATACCTAATGTTAAAGGTGTTACATCTAACAATACGATGTCTTTAACTTCACCGGCAAGTACACCTGCCTGAACTGCTGCACCTACTGCAACAACTTCGTCAGGGTTAACTGACTGGTTAGGTTCTTTTCCTGTGTATTCTTTTACTAACTGCTGAACTGCAGGAATACGTGTTGAACCTCCGACTAATACAACTTCGTTGATGTCTGATTTTGAAACGCCTGCATCTTTTAACGCATTTTCAACAGGAGTTTTACATCTGTTTAAAAGGTCGCGGCATAAGTCTTCAAATTTTGCTCTTGTCAAGCTTAATTCTAGGTGTTTAGGACCGTTTGCATCCGCAGTGATGAACGGTAAGCTGATGCTTGTTTCCATAACTGATGATAATTCAATTTTAGCTTTTTCAGCAGCTTCTTTAACACGCTGCATAGCTTGTTTATCACCACGAAGGTCAATACCTTCTTGTTTTTGAAATTCATCACAAATCCAATCCATTACTTTCTGGTCGAAGTCATCACCGCCTAAGTGAGTATCGCCTGATGTTGAAAGAACTTCATGAACACCATCGCCGATTTCAAGGATGGATACATCGAATGTACCGCCGCCTAAGTCGAATACAAGAACTTTTTCTGATTTTTCTTTTTCAAGACCGTAAGCAAGAGCTGCTGCAGTTGGTTCGTTTACGATACGTAATACATCCAAACCTGCAATTCTTCCTGCGTCTTTTGTTGCTTGTCTTTGAGCATCGTTAAAGTAGGCTGGAACAGTAATAACTGCAGATGTTACTTTTTCACCCAAATATGCACTGGCATCATCAGCCAGTTTTCTTAAAATCATAGCAGAGATTTCCTGAGGGGTGTAATCTTTGCCGTCAATGTTTACTTTATAATCATCGCCCATATGTCTTTTAATTGAAGCGATTGTTTTATCAGGGTTAAGGATAGCCTGACGTTTTGCAAGCTGACCTACCAGTTTTTCACCTGTTTTTGAAAAACCAACTATTGAAGGGGTTGTTCTTGAACCTTCAGCGTTGGCAATGACGGTTGGCTTACCGCCTTCCATGACTGCTACAACTGAGTTTGTTGTACCGAGGTCAATACCAATTGTTTTTGCCATAATTTATCGTCTCCTTTTACCTAAAATTAATAATTTTTCTTTATACTTTATGTTATAACACTGTTTTTCAATAATCATTAAAAAATAAACAAAAAATTAATAATTTCAAAAATATTTAGTTGTGATTTATTGGAAAATAGATTATAATAAAAAAGCAGAGGAAAAACATGATAGAAAAGCTATAAATGAATTCTCAAACAGTCTTCCGCTCAGCACCCGCCCCAAATGAGCGCGCTGTAAAAAGAAAACCGGCTTAATGTCGTGCCTCAGGCACCGCTATCGTTTCGAAAACATATATAGCTTTTCAAGCGTCAGAACATTTAAAGTAAATATATTTGTTTTCGAGGCGATAGCGAGAGCAGGGCGAGAGCGTGTCCGAGAAAATAAATATATTTTCTTTAAATTGTTCTGCAGTTCTGGCTTCTCGCTATCGTTATAGCTTTTCTAACATGTTTTTCCTCTGCTTCTTTATTATAATCTATTTTTATATATTTATCAACCAATTCTGACAAAGCATGGTCAAAAGCAGACCTCCGCTGCTTACGCTCCGCCTTCGTGCGTCGTGCGCAGCTTCGCTGTCTAATACACCACTCTAAATTCCTCTCACGTTCCTTATCGCGGAATTTTTTCAGACATGCTATAATTAAAATATATGAATGAGAATTTGAAACAAACATTAAAACTTTTACCATCGCTTCCCGGCTGTTATATTTACTACAACAAAGATAACGAGATAATATATGTCGGAAAAGCAAAAATTTTAAAACGCAGGGTAATGAGTTATTTTAACAAAAAACACCATGACAGCGTTAAAGTGCAGGTGCTTGTTTCACAAATCGAGCGCATGGAGTATATTATAACAAATACTGAAGTTGAAGCGCTTATTCTCGAAAGCCATCTTATAAAAAAACATAAACCGCGATACAATGTTCTGCTGAAAGATGACAAAAAATATCCGTATTTTCTTATTACAGATGAAGACTTCCCGCGTATAACAGTTGTGCGCAAAAAAAATATGAACCCTGAAAAAGGACGGTACTACGGACCTTATACAGATGTTCGGGCTATGTATTCAACTCTGGATTTCTTAAAAAAAATCTTCCCGCTGAAACAATGCAAATCACCAAAATTCAAAGACCGTCCTTGCCTATACTATCAGATAGGACGCTGCATGGCACCTTGCCAGAATATGGTTACAAGTGAAGAGTACAAAAATCTTGTACATCAGGCAGAACTATTTCTTGCAGGCAAGCAGTCCGAGCTAATGGCGCAGCTGAAAGAACAAATGGAAAAATATGCTTCCTCAGAACAGTTTGAGAAAGCTGCACGTCTGCGCGACAGCTATCTGGACCTGAAAAAAACTCTTGAAAAGCAGAAGGTTGTATATGAAAATACAAAACTCAATGAGGATATTATTTCGCTTCTGTCAGAGGATGGTATTTTTGCAATTGTAATACTCATGATACGCGAGGGAAGGCTTATTGACAAAAAAGACTTCATATATGAAGTTGAAGAAGAAGATAAGACAGAATTCTTTGCAACATTCTTTAAGGAATACTACAACACACTCTCTCTGGAATTTCCTGATAAGATTGTTTCTAACGAGCTTGAAAATATAGGAGAGAAAGCACTTTATGAGGAATGGCTTAATATAATATCCGGGAAAAAGATTAAAATAAGCTATGGCAAATCCGCGCAGGGCAAAGAGCTTCAGATGCTTGCAGACAAAAATGCGCGTGTTGTTCTCGATAATGCCAAAATTAAAAAGATGGTTAAAATCAACGAAGATTTCAATGAAATCGGTGCTTATCTTGCAGAAAAACTTCACCTAAGAAACTTCCCGCACAGAATGGAATGCTATGATATTTCACACATACAGGGTACAAACACAGTAGCATCTATGGTTGTATTTATAAACGGACTTCCTAAAAAGTCAGAATATCGAAAATTCAAAGTCCGCACCACAGAAGGTAAGCCTGATGATTTTCAGTCAATGAAGGAAGTTCTCACACGCAGGATGTCGCATCTGGGTGAAAAAAAATGGGAAAAGCCGGATTTAATGATAATTGACGGAGGAAAAGGCCAATTATCAAGTGTTATGGAAATTATTGAAGGGTTAGGGGTGAAAGATATTGACGTTGTAAGTTTGGCAAAACGTAATGAAGAGGTATTCCTTCCTCATAAATCAGAACCTGTAATTCTGCCAAGAGATTCAGGAGCACTGTTTTTGTTCCAGAGAATCCGCGATGAAGCGCACAGGTTTGCCATAACTTACCACAGAAATCTGCGTTCAAAAGCAATTAAAAAAGGCGGTAAATAATTACTCCTGAACCTCTGTGATTTTGCCGCGATTATCAATGCGTCTTTTCCAGCATTCTTTTAAGCTGCCGACTACATTAGGTTTATTAAACCAGCGGTCAATATACCTTTCATTTTGCCCCAAAGACCCATCCATTTTTTCCTGTGTATTAATATTATATGTTGCCTCTGAAATACCAATACTTATCTTAACATGAGGAGTTGGCTCTTTTACAACATCCATTGATAGTTTCAAATTGTTATATTTTTCAGGTTGAAAATTCTGTGATGTCCCGGTATTGGCATCAACAATCAGCTTTTTCAATTCATGCCCCAAATCATTTAATGACTTTCCCATAAAAACCACCTGCTAGTTATTTAAACTGTGTATTGGTGCAGGAATTCTGCCGCCTCTGCATACAAAACCGGCTGATGACAGGTTATTAACAGACATAACCGGAGCTTCGCCAAGAAGCCCGCCGAAAACAACCTTATCGCCTACTCCTTTGCCAATAGCAGGAATAATTCTAACAGCAGTAGTTTTTTTATTAATCATACCTATCGCCATTTCATCTGCAATTATTCCGGCAATTGTACTATTTGGCGTATCTCCCGGGATTGCAATCATATCCAGCCCGACAGAGCATACGCATGTCATAGCCTCAAGCTTATCAAATGTTAAATAACCGTTTGCAGCCGCTTCTATCATACCGGCATCTTCGGAAACAGGAATGAATGCTCCGGAAAGCCCTCCTACATGAGAACTTGCCATAATTCCGCCTTTTTTTACTGCGTCATTTAGCATAGCAAGCGCAGCTGTTGTACCATGTGCTCCTGCATGTTCCAGCCCCATTGCCTGGAAAATTCCGGCAACACTATCTCCTTCCGCAGGTGTAGGAGCTAGTGACAGGTCAATTATACCAAATGGAATATCCAGCCTTTTTGCAAGTTTTCTGCCGACAAGTTCACCGGTTGAAGTAATCTTATATGCAATCTGTTTAATCTTGTTAGCAAGCTGACTTAAATCAGCATCTTTAGGAAGCGCCTCGATTGCTGCTCTCACCACGCCAGGTCCGGAAACCCCGACATTGAGGGCACATTCCGGTTCGCCAACTCCACAGAAAGCTCCTGCCATAAATGGATTATCGCTTGCAGAATTACAGAAACAAACAAGCTTTGCCGCACCAAGTCCGTCTTTATCTTTGGTAAATTCTGCTGCTTTTTTTATTGTATCTGCCATTTTCAAAACCGCATCCATATTAATGCCGGCTTTTGATGATGCAAGGTTTATTGAAGAACAAAGCCTTTCAGTACAGGCAAGTGCTTCCGGAATACTTTCAATTAAGAGATTGTCGCCTTTTGTGCAGCCTTTTTCAACCAGTGCTGAGAAGCCGCCGATAAAATTTACTCCGACTTCTCTTGCAGCTTTATCCAGAGTTTGTGCGATTTTAACATAATCAGGATTTTTGCAGGATTCACCCACTATAGATATAGGGGTAACAGAAATCCTTTTATTAATAATCGGAATTGAATACTCGTTTTCCAAATCATTTGCATATTCAACAAGATTTTTCGCATAGCGTTTAATCTTGTTATAAATATTATCGCACACAACATCTACATCACTATCCATACAATCTCTCAGACTGATTGCCATTGTTACAGTCCTGATGTCAAGATTGTATAATTTAATCATATTAATAGTTTCTAAAATAAGATTTTCGTTAATTACCGCCAAAATTTAACCCAAACATTCTTGAAATGTTCTTTGCCTTTACTCTAAGTTTCAACTCTACAGGACGGCTTTTTGCATAATCTTCCTTTCCATCCGCCGTCAGGACAGGTTCGGAAAAACTTTTTCCTTCAACAACAACCATTTTTCTGAGCTTTTCACTGTAAGCAGGGTTAAACTTTGTCTTAAACATATAATTCTCAACCGCATTTGCCCTTAACAAGCTCAGCTCCATATTCTTTGCAAACTGCTCATTTGGAGTTTTCAAACCCTGAAACATCTGTGAGTCAGTGTGTCCCTGAACAACAATATTCACAACATTTTCATATAATGCAGGGTTTGAATAAATTGTGTCGATATAAATAGGAACAAACTTTTCAAGATACTGCTTACCTTTTGCGGAAAGTGTATAGCTGCCTACATCAAAAAGTTCAAGTTCCGAAATCTTAACGTTACCTGTAAGTTTGTCAACCTCGGCATCAATATCAGCTTCTTTAAGCCTGTCAGCCAGCTGCTCTGAAGCTTTCATTTGATTCTGTTGTAATTCAACGGTTTCCTGGGTAAATCCTGTCATAGCAAGTACAAACAGTGTCATGAAGATGATTGCCAGACCTAAAAGAAGGTCGGACATAGTTGTCCAGAATATGTTATCGTTACCGTCTTCTATAGTTGGTTTTTTACCGTAAATACCCACTTTATACTCCGTTAAAATAATTCATCAACAGCATCTGATTTACTTGCTTTTGCAACTTCTTTCATCTGCTTGTTCATAAGGTTCATACCAAAAATCAGGTTTTCCAGATAAGGAACAAGATTCCCCGCAATACCTGAATTAAGTGCAATTTTAAAATCATTCGGCAATGCTGCGATAAGATGCTGCATTGCATTGTTCTGAATTTTTGTTTCTCTTAAGAGTTCAAACAGGAACTTCTCAGACGAAATATTATCAAACAATTTGGCAATAACATCCTGCACCTTAGCCAGAGGGTTTTTACAGAGGATGTTATATGTAAGTTTTTCATAAATGATAAATATCAGTGAAGAACCTACCGCGAATACTGATACAAGCGCCGCAATCTGCATGGAGCTCATCAGCTGTGCTACAGATGCAATTGTTCTTTCCTGTGATGAAAAGTCGATTTTACCAAACGCAATCGCAATGTTCAAGAATGTAAACAACGGTCCGAAACCTGTCAAAATTGTTGAAACGGATTGCATAAATTTGTAGTTAAATTTGGAAGTGACTAAAGACTCTTCATTAAAGAAGTACAAAGGATCAACTGTGGTTTGAATATTTTGAACAGTTGAAGACACCTCTTTATATGTAAGATTATTATTCTGACCTTTCAATGCAACAGATTCCGAAAATACCAGTGTATTTTTAAATTCCATCCAGGTATTTGCAACATACGGATTCATCATCATCCATTCATCTATTTCTTTAAAACGATAGTTTAAGTCATTTTTCTTAAAATTGCTGATAAATGAGTGAAGGATTTTAAGATTTTTATTTACAAATTTATATTTAACGACACAAAAAATAAGTGAAGATACAAACGTAAATAATACGATTAAAATCGGAATATCGGTAAATATATGCAATAACATTCTCATAAAGCTAAAATCTCCATTCTATGAAAAATTGTACCATAGTTTACGCTGCTGGGCAAAATATTAAGAAGAACTCAACAAATTCTCCTCTATTTGTATGAGATTAGAAAGATATGAATAAAGAAAAATTTACACGTGCCGATAAAAATAATACAGATATGAAAGACGAAAGTTTTTCATACCTCCTCCCCAAGTCTGGTAGCCGTTCTTATTCTAAGACGGCTTTTTTTTTGCAGAAAATCTGTTATAATAAACCTATGAATAACAATGAAAAAAACTATGAAGATTTTATCTCAACTGTCAGCCATGAATTGAGAACACCCTTGACTTCTATCCGCGGTTTTTCACAGACAATGCTTGCATCATGGGACAAGATTGATGATGAGAGTAAGAAAAAATTTTTGAAAATAATTGAAGAGCAGTCTAACAGGCTGATAAATCTTGTAGAAAACATGCTATCCGTAACAAAGCTTAACAGCTCTGCATCAAATTTAATATTAAAGGAAACTGATATTAACCCGTTAATTAGCACTGTTGTTTCAATTGTTAAAAGTCAGTATAGAAACCACAAATTTGAAACAGACATAAATCCCAAAACACCTACAATTTTTGTAGACAGGGATAAGTTTCAGCAGATAATGACAAATCTGGTTGAAAACGCTGCTAAATATTCAGATGAAAATTCAACAATAAGAATAAAATCCGGTTTCTGCGATAACTGTGAATTTGTATCAATAAAAGTAACCGATACGGGAATAGGAATTAAGGAAGAAGATTACGAAAAAATATTCACTAAATTTTCAAGAATAGACAGCCCTCTCACAAGAAAAGTCCAAGGAAGCGGATTGGGGCTTTATATAACCAAAAATCTGACCGAAAAAATGGGAGGAACAATTTCCGTAAACTCCCATGACAATGAAACAACCTTTGAGGTAAAGCTGCCGGCATATAATCCGGAAAAACATGCGAGGGAAAAATGCAGACAGTAACGCTTATTATTGATAAAAGACGAGAACTTCCGGCAAAATACAAAAAGCTTCTTGAAAATAAGTTTTCACAAGTCATAATATCCAAAAACCTTATTTCGGCTCTTAAAATCATTCAGGATAAAGAACCTGATATGATACTGATTTCAGACAGCATAGACAGCGATTTGTCGGATTACTGCAAGAAAATCCGCGCTCTGACTTATAATATGCGTCCTATTATTATTGCACTTTCAAAATCAGCTGAGCTTGAAGATAAGTTAAAAGTTCTTGAAGGCGGAGCTGATGATTTTATATCAGAACCGGTTAACCCGGAAGAGTTTGTTATGAGAGTAAAGGCTCATCTGCGCCGCGAATTTGAATCTAATCTTGATATGAAAAAAATGCTTCCAAATAAAAATTATTCAATGCGGGCTCTAAAAAGGATTTTGTCAGGAAACTCCGGTTGGGCATGCCTGTACATAACAATAGAAAACTTTAAAAATTACAGAGAAGCATATACTAAACTTGCATCAGATAAACTTTTACAGACTTATTCCGCAATTATAACCTCTTCGCTTAATGAAGATGACTTTCTGGGAAGTATCTCTGAAAACGAATTTTTAGTAATAACAAACCAGTATAAAGCAGAAAAAATCGCCAATTTTTTAACCTTTGCATTTGATACAGTTGCACCAAAATTCTATTCAAAATCAGACACCGCACGCGGTTATATGATTACACAGGGCGATGATATGGCAGGCAGGCGTACTGATTTCATGCACACAACAATAGGGGTTGTGACTAACGAATACAAAAAATATTCTGACCCGCAGGAGCTTATAACTTCTCTAATAAGCATACATAACATTGCAAACCTTCCATCCCGCTCCAACTACCTTATCGAAAGAGCCAAGCTTTCTGCCAACGATGCTGTATACACAAAAAATTACAACAAAAAAATCTCAATTATTGAGCCTGATGATGCGATGACACTTCTTTTAACAACTATTTTAAATATGCAGGGGTATGAAACAGAAACCTTCAGGAAATTCAGAGAGCATGATAAGGATAATGAAATTCCTGCAATAATAATACTTGATGCCGGAACGGTTGAAAACAAATCAGGACTGGAAACCGCTAATAGTATCAGAAAAAATTCAAAATATAAAAATACAAAGTTGATTGTAACTTCAATTTTTCATGACAAAGAACTGATATTAAATACCGGTGCGGATTTATACCTGCCTAAACCTTATGAGATTTCTACACTTGTAAAATGGGTTGAAGCATTTATAAATGAGGTTAATAATTAAAGTTTCCAGTATTAGTATTGGCAGCAGTATATCTTTTCGAAACGATAGCGGGAGCGTGTTTGAGAAAAGATATACTAATACCAATACGGATAACACTTTTATTGAAAAAATATTCATGATATAATAAGAAAAAAAGGAGGATAAATTTATGCAAAACACAATTATAGCTTCAAATTCTACGAGGGGGGGGGGGCTTAGATAGCGCCGGCGGGCTTTTTCACGCTTTGGGATTATCCCGTTATGCCTTTACTTTAGCTGAAGTTCTTATAACTCTTGGTATTATAGGTGTGGTCGCAGCTATGACATTGCCGGCTCTGGTTAATAATACCCAAAATAAAGAGCTGGAGGCAAAACTGCAAAAATCATACTCTGTTTTACAACAAGCAAAACAGCGTATGGATTTTGATTACGGCATGACGGTTACACCGCTGACACATAATACCCCGTCAAAATTTCTTCCGGAATTTGTCAAATCTTTCAGCAAATATGTAAACTGCGGAGAAAGCAAGTGCAATATATTTGACAGAGATACTTCCGGCGATATAAATTACGTACATTCTAAAGTATACAAGGCATATAATAATAGAACAACACCGTATGGCGATTATTTTGATAACGGACTGTATATGATGGCTGACGAAATGCTTTTAATGTCAAATGATGCCTACTCTGCTTACGGTATAGTCTTAACTGTAGATGTAAACGGTGTTAATAAAAAGCCAAACGCCTGGGGACATGATGTATTTTCATTTAATATAAAAGACAACGGAAAAGTAATGCCTATGGGAGCTGAAGGAACCCAGTATCCTTTAAGCAAATATCCGCAGTATTGCAGCCCGGCATCTACAAGCAATATGAACGGTATGTCCTGTACTTATAAGGCTTTAACTGATCCGGATTACTTTAAAAACCTGCCAAAATAAGATTATTTTTCATTGACTCCGTATCCGAACATTGCAAAATCATATTTTGCCGGATCTGCGGAGTCAAACTTTTTCAGATTTTCGGTTAACTCAAGAACAGCCTTAAAGTCATTTGCGTTTCTTGTCAAAAGCCCCATCTCGCGCGAAATTCTTGCAACGTGGACATCAAGCGGAATAAGAAGCTCTGATGCCGGCATAAAATCCCATATACCAAAATCAACAGGACCTTTTCTAACCATCCACCGGAGATACATACACATACGCTTCATTGCGCCGCCCTTTTTCGGATCAGGTATCATAAAGTAAAAACCCTGCCCGGAGTTTTCTTTGGCTCTGGCATAAAAATAATCAGTTACGGGTATAAACATATTTCCCTTTGGTTTTGTTTCATAACCGTATTTAAATAACTCTTCCAAGCCTCCGTCTTTCTCATAAAGAGTTCGCATTATTGAAAAAATTTGCGCAAAGTCATCCGGCTTTCCAAAACGGTAATTAAAATCACCCAGGATTTGCGGCTCAAAATTCATTATAAAATTCAAAGGTTCATTTTGTGCAAGTTCAAAAAGTGTATTAAGTTTTTTGATAAAAACATCTCTTCTGCCGTATGCAACAAGCGATGCAATAAAACCTGCTATTTCAATATCTTTTTTCTCCGTAAATCTGTTAGGAAACCTTACGGGATCATCTTTGATAAAATCTTCTGTTTCATACTCTTTTACCAGTTTTTCCAACTCAACTTTTGTAATCATCTAAGCTCCTTAAAACATTCTTCCAACAATTTATCACATTCTTCTTCCATAATCCCGCCGTAAACCTTAAGCTTTGAAGCGGTAAGTGTACGCAAATCAGCAGCAGACCCCAGAGCGCCGTAATTTTTATCATATGATCCGAAATACACAGCCTTAAGGCGTGATTGGATTATAGCCCAGGCACACATAGGACATGGTTCGAGCGTAACATACATTTCGCAATCCTCTAAACGCCACCCGCCAAGTTTCTTTGCAGCCTCTCTTATAGCAAGAATTTCAGCATGCGCGGTTACATCCTGCAAAGCTTCCTTTCTGTTACAGGCTGATGAAATAACTGTACCGTTTTTTACAACAACAGCTCCTACCGAAATTTCGCCTTTTGCACTCTTTGCAGCCTCAATTGCTCTATGCACCTGCCATTACCTCATCTTTTGCCAGTCTGAGGATAACCTCGACACAAAAACCGCACTCTTTATCAGAATGAAGTTTTATCTGACCCTGCATAGCCTCTACAAGCCCCTTTACAATAAACAGTCCTAAGCCGGTGCCCCGTGTTGTTCTTGTTGTATTATCATCTAGTCTTATAAATTTTTCAAATAACTTTTGAAGCTTGTCCGCAGGAATCACATCGCATTCGTTTCGTACAAAAATCCTGGCACAATCTTCTTCCACAACACCATCAACTATAATCTGTGTATCCGGATAGGCATATTTAACCGCATTTTCAATAAGGTTTACAAACACCTGCTCAAGCCTGTTCTTATCACCAAGAACATTGGCAAAATCTTCCTTTATATTAATCACAATCTCTTTATTTTCTTTATTTTTTACAAGCAGCCTTGCAGTTTCCATAACTTCCGGCAGCCATACAGATTCTTCATTTGTTCTCAGGCGCATCCCTTCTATGTCAGGAATTGTAAGCAAATCTTCAATAAGACGTTTAAGCCTTTCTGATTGTTCTTTAATTATTCTCAAAGACTTATGTCTTGTTTCTTCATCAATTTTTATATCCTGTCTTAACAGCCTTGAGGTATACCCCTGAATACTTGTTAGAGGAGTGCGCAGTTCATGGCTTACCGTATCAATAAGATTTGTACGAAACTCATTAAGCTTTTTCAATTCAATGTTATTTTTCTTTAACTGAAGGTAAGATTTATGAATCTCGCCCGCCATACGGTTAAATTCAAATGCCAGAAACACAATCTCATGAGGTGTAAATGCAGTTGTCAAAAGTCTTATCTGACGCTCGTAATTCCCTTTGGAAATAGCAATGATACCCTTAAACAGCTGTCTGATATTTATATAAAGATAATAGATATAAAGTGCAGTAACAAAAATAATTACAAATATAGCAAACAAAATTGATAAAATAATCTTTGCTCTGTTTTCGTTAATTGTTCTGTTAGTAACTTTTTCTGTTGTATTTACAATAATTGTAATAGCAGGGTTTTTCTTATGCACATAGACAAGAGGCTGGTTCTTTACATCCCCGAAAATAACCGGCGTATCCACCTTCATCTTTTGTGGAAGCAGAGCAAGCGTTTCTTTAAAAACGCTGTCTGTATAATTATGTGATGCAATCAGTTTGCCGTCATCTGTCATTACATAAATCTGGCGTGCATCATCTTTTAGTGACTGAAAGAGTTCATCCTGCAAGCTTTCCAGAGTGTAAGTAGCTACAAGAAAACTTTTGCTGTCCAGCGGAATTGAAACTGTTGCTTTATTATATTTAAGATTTTCATTATGGATTGCTTCCAGCTCCTGTTTTGATTTTACAATTTCAATTTTTTCACAGTTATCAAAACTTGACGAAATTGTCTTCAAATAGTTTTCTCTCTGACGAAAGCCCGGCAGATACTTTAGAGAAAAAGCAATCTGTTCAAGATTACCGTTAATTGTATTTGAGAAAAAATCAATCTCATCAGATACCATATTAGCTATAAGAACAGCTGATTCTCTAAGTTGATAACGCATTGCATGCTGGTTTACATTATTGATAATAAACCCGCTGACTGTCATCGGAATTAATACAGAAAAAAGAAATACAATTCCTATTTGTTCAACAATCTTCAATCTTTTAAATTTAAAAAATCTCATACTTAACCTTCCGCAAACGGAGTAAGCTTATATCCGACATTAGTTACAGTATGCAAATATCTTGGTTTTTTAGCATCAGGTTCAATCTTATTACGCAAGCCTCCGACATGAACCCTAAGCATTCTAACGTCCTCATTGCTGTCATAACCCCATACCTCATCAAGAAGGGTCGCAAGAGTAACAGGATTATTAAAATGCTGCATAAGGCTGTACAAAATCTCAAACTCTGTAGGTGTTAATTTAGTTTTTTTATTTACAACAATGCACTCAAGAGTTTCAGGGAATATTTGAATATCTCCTGCATGAAGAATTTCATCGGAAAGCGACGTTGTATCTTCTTCCATGTTATTTCTTCGCAAAAGCACTTTTATTCTCAAAAGTACCTCCTGAATATCAAAAGGCTTTACCAGATAATCATCAGCACCGCAGTCAAACCCTTCTGTCTTATCATCAATAGTTCCCTTTGCGGTCAGCATTAAAATAGGTATAGCAAGCTTTGCCTGCCTGATATTTTTTGCAACATCAAACCCGTTCATCTTAGGCATCATTACATCAAGCAGAATTAAATCATACGAGTTATTCAAAGCCTTGTTCAGACCTTCCAGACCATCACGCGCTGTATCTACAAAGTAGCCGCTCTGTGAAACATCAAATTCAAGCAGTTCTCTTATTTCATCGTCATCGTCAACTATCAAAATTCGTTTTTGAATATTACTCATATGACCTCACTTTTTAAATAATTTTATAAGATTTTATTCTTTTTTTCAAGAAATTATAAAGAAAAACTAAGAAAGAACCGGCAAAATCATTACCGGTTCTTTTTTCAAAACTTTATTATATTATTTAATTTTAAATATATTAAACTTCTGATGCTACCTGGCTGAAGCAGTCTTTGCAATAAACTTCTTTACCTGGTATAGGTTTGAACGGAACTTGTGTTTGAGCGCCGCATTTTGAACAAACAGCGTCATACATTCTTCTTTGTCTTCTGTTGTTCTGTCTGCGTTTTTTTCTGCAATCCGGGCATCTTTTCGGCTTGTTTACAAGTCCTTTTTCTGCATAGAATTCCTGCTCGCCCACTGTGAAGACAAATTCTGCTCCGCAGTCTTCACATACTAGTTTTTCATCTTGGTACATTTTTGCGTTCTCCTGATTTAGTACTTCTAAGGAATCTTAATATCCTTATCAGCTCATTATACTCTATATCGCAAAATTATGCAAGTGGTTATTGTCCAAACGCCTGATATTTCTATATTATAGTCGACAATGAAGGTGCAATTGAAATAAAATGCCGTACCAGATCTCTATCCCAGAGTTTACCGGCTCCGTCTTTTAATATTTCACAGGCTTTATCAATACTCATACCTTTTCTATATGGTCTGTCGCTTATGAGAGCATGGAAGGTATCGGCTACGGCAACAATTCTTGCAGCCAGAGGAATTTCATCGCCTTTAAGTTTTTCCGGATAACCTGAGCCGTCAATATGTTCGTGGTGATATTTTACTATAGGGATTAAATCTCTAAGAGCTTCGTTAGGCATAAGAACCTTTTCAGCACCTATTACAGGGTGCTGCTTCATAATCTCCCATTCTTCGCCTTCAAGCTTGCCGGGTTTTTTCAGAACATTTTCAGGAATACCTATTTTGCCTACATCATGGAGCAGGGCTCCCAGTGTAATTCTCTGGACTTCATCTTCAGGAAGATTAATAGCTCTTGCAAGTGCTTCAGAGTATCTTGAAACAGATGTAGAATGACCTTTAGTGTAAGGGTCTTTTGCATCAATAGCACCTGCAAGCGAATTTGCAAGTTCCATTAAGTGATTTTGCGAGATAATTTGTTCACTGTTGAATTTGTGAACAAGTTCTTCTTCAAAATTTATTCCAAGCTGAGCATGGCGTTTTGCAATAACTTCTGCAAAAGAATTAAGAGCGGCATCGTCCCAGAAATTAAAATCTGAAGAGCTTACTATTGCAGACATGCCTTCTTTGTAGCCTCTTGCTTTTGAAATATAAACAGCCTGTTCTGTTAAAATAAGAAGTTTTTCCTGATCCTGTGTTGATTCCGGATAAGTTGAAATTCCGACCGAAACTTTAACAGGTCCCACATCATCAACAAAGCAGCAGGAGAGGGTGTATGTTATATATTCAGCAAGATATTTTGCATCAGCGGTGGTAGTATTAGGAAGAATTATAGCTATCTCATCGCTGCCGTATCTGCCTGCTTTATCAGTTGAACGCATATTCTGTTTAACTTTCTCGGCAAGAAGCTTAATCACTTCATCACCCTTAGCGTGCCCAAGCTCTCTATTGATTTTGGAAATATTATTTATGTCAAACATAACAATGGAAAGGTCCGTTCCGTTCTGGGCAGATTTTTGTATTTCGCCGGCAAGAACTTCCTGAAATCCTCTGTGGTTATATAATCCCGTCAGAGTATCCGTATTGGCATACATATTTGTTTTTTCAAGCAGGTCAATATTATGAATAAACATTGCAGCATAATTTGCAATAAAGGACAAAAATCCCATATTACAATCAAGATTTTCTTTGCCTAAAATCATTACCCCTACAGTCTGGTTGATAGAAACCAGAGGGAGAACAATAGCCGAAGAATCCGGTGTGTATGGAATATTTAAAAATTTATTGTTGTTTTTAAGCACAGCTGCGGATGTCTTAAAGCATTCTACCACAGGATTTTCACTATCAGATAAAAAAATCTTGGATGAGTATGTTCCGCCCATCTTGTTTAAAAGTTTCAAATTTATACATTTAGATTTTTCGTGAAAAACCCCGAACGCTGTAAATATACAGTTCAGTTTCTCTACAAATACATTGTGTAATACAGTAAACAGGTCATGCGTTGTCTTTTTATTCTGCAAAGATAAATTCAGATACTGTATAAGCTCTGAATAATCTACAACTTTTCCGGCAGAAAGGGAATTTGTTAAATACCCCCCATATAGTTTGTTGGAAGTTTTGCTTACAGTAAAGTTATTAATACGGGCTACAATACCGGAATCTCGTGTCAACGGATTGCTGATGGCAGGTTTCAGCTCTGAAATTTTTGAAGGTGAGGCAGCCGTAGTTTTTTTGCGTCTGGCAGGAACTTTTTTCTTTTCTATTACATCAGGTGCGCTATTCTTTGCAATAGGATTTGAAACCCTGACTGTTTGAGGGTTTTTAGACACTTCATCCATTATTTCTTTATTTTCTTGTTTCAGATTTTTTTCCAATGTTTGACCTGCCTACACCTGTTGTTTTAAAAACTATAAACATTTTTTATTGTTAAATACAATGTCAAAATTAACATTACTTAAAATAATTTTACTTTATACACAATAAAATACAATACGCCATTTAGATGGCTGTATGCTGATAATGAAATCCTTTCTACCACAAAACAATTCTACTATATTTGTAGTATATCATTTTTTACTTTATTTTTAAACCCTATTGTAAACATGTTTTACAATTATGTTTATGTTAGTATTGAAAAAACTAAAGATATTCAGATAACATGGGGGTAAAAAATGTTAGAAAATTTAGTATCGACGCATGGAATGCTTATTTCCGGCGCAATCTTACTTGTTGCATATATTTTTATTGCAACTGAGAAAATTCAAAAATCCGTTGTAGCACTTGTCGGGGCTTCACTGACACTGCTTCTCGGGCTTCTTCCTTTTCATGGGCATCTTGACAAGGAAGCCGGTGTTTATATCCGGTCGGTTTTTGATTATGTATCATTTGAAGTAATCTTTCTTCTTATCGGTATGATGATTATTGTACATATTTCAAGCCGGAGCGGGGTATTTAAATGGATGGCAGTGGAACTTTTAAAGTGTACAAAAGGACATCCAAAATTAGTTTTATTTGTACTTGCAGCATTTACGGCTGTTGCATCGGCATTTTTAGATAACGTTACAACCGTTGTACTTATGATGCCTGTGACTTTTGTTATTGCAAAAGAATTTGACACAGACCCTGTACCGTTTTTGATTACGGAAGTGCTTGCTTCAAATATAGGCGGAACAGCAACTCTTATCGGTGACCCGCCTAATATCATTATCGGGGCAAAAGCAGGTTTGAGTTTTATGGATTTTGTAAATGAACTTACCGGGATTATTGCATTAATCTTTATTGTGGTGGTTGCGGTTCTTACTTTTATGTTCAGAAAAAGCCTGAAAGCAACACCTGAAAAAATGGCGCATATTGCAAACCTGGATAACTCAAAGACAATTACAGACAGAAAACTTATGATAAGATCAATGATTACGCTTGTACTTGTAATACTTGGTTTTGTAACACATGATATTACAGGCATTCCGGCTTATGCGTTTGCAGTTGCCGGTGCATCTTTCCTGCTTTTATTTGAAAAGCCGAAAGAAATATACAGAGATGTAGAATGGCTGACAATATTTTTCTTTGTAGGCTTATTCATAATCATAGGCGGATTTGAGGCAAACGGCGGAATAAGCTTTTTAGCAGATAAATTGATTGAACTTACAAACGGAAGCCTGACAGCAGCTACAATGTTCATATTATGGGGTTCAGGAATTTTGTCCGGTATAATTGACAATATTCCTTATACAGCAACCATGGCACCTCTTATCTCACAGGTTCAGCATACAATACCATATGCAGGTACAGGTCATCATCCTCTGTGGTGGGCGCTTTCACTCGGAGCATGCCTTGGCGGAAACCTTACAATCATTGGGGCTGCTGCTAACGTAATCGTTAGTGAAACTTCAACTGTTAAAGGACATCCTATTTCATTTATGAGATTTATGAAATACGGTGCGCTTGCAACATTTATTTCACTTGCGTTAAGCTCAGTTTACCTGTATGTAAGATATTTACATTAGTAAAAAATAAACAAATTAAAAATAAAGCAGGAACTCAGGTTCCTGCTTTTTCTCTTTTTCATTGTGCTTCCTGTACTATCTTAATAAAGTCCATTATACCTTCATACATTTTGTAGTTTTCTTTAGCAAGTGAAAGTTTTCTTGCATATTCCAAATCCTCAATGGATTTTGCGAACTCTTCCGTAAACAGTCTGGAAAGTCCGCGCAGGAAATATGATTCCATATCTTCATTGTTGAGATCAATAGCAATAGAAAAATCCTGAACAGCGCCTTGGTAATTACTCAGATTATATCTCACGCAACCGCGGTTGTAATACGCATTTGCATAATGCTTGTTGAAATTTATAACTGCTGTATAATCCTCTTCAGCACCTTTAAAATCTTCAAGCGGCCATTTTGCACCTGCTCTGTTGTAATAGGCATCTATATTGTTAGGATTAATTTTCAGAACTATATTAAAGTCATTGATAGCATCTTCATACTGTCCTAACTCTTTTTTGCACATGCCGCGGTTAAGATAAGCATTTTCATTCTGCGGATTATACATAAGCTCCCTGTTAAAATCCTCAATCGCATTTGTATAATCTTTCATTTCTTTAAGCGCAAGTGCACGCATATAATAAACATTTTCGGCAGCCGGGCTGACATTGAGAACACTGTTAAAATCATCTATAGCACCGGAAAAATCGCCAATCTGGGTTTTTGCAAGACCTCTTGCCCAGTATGCGCTAACGCTGTTATTATCCTGTTCCAGTGATTTTGAAAAATCCGCAATTGCCCCAACATAATCTTTTATACGCGCCTTTGATAACCCGCTTCTGAAATAAACTTCAGATGACATAGCTTCCGTTTGGGAAATTTTACCCGCAGTTTCAATTGAAAGTACCGGAGCTAAAGAAGCGGCTAAATAAAGGGCTGTAATTGCATACATAACAATTATTTTTTTTCTCAATGTGAGTTTCTCCTGATATTTGGGGTTAAAATATGCCATAAGAGAATACTTATGGTTTATGGGGTAATATCAACATAGATAATTATATCATAAACATATAAAATTGGAAAGTATTTTATATTCATAGGATATACTAAAACCAATCAATTAAAGTCCTGATTTCACCTGCCTCAAGGGCATATTTTTCTGCTAAATCACTATTTAGCCAAGTGGTTATATTTAAATTTTTCTTAACAGGATTCTGCAGGTTAACCATGCCTGTAGATTTGTCAAAAACTTCACAGTAGTTCAGCCCGGAATTAGCGCATTCAGGCAGAATAATCCGCCCTTCCCTGAGATACGCAAGCCCGAACATGCGGCATGTTAGCCCCCGTCGTGAATAAAGCGAACAGAGATTATTAATAAGAAAAGGACATTTATATAAAAACCTTGCAGACCCAACATCACAGATGCCGCCGGAAGTTTGCCTGCTTTTATTGGAGCCGGCTGCAGAGTTGTAGAAGTTTTCTTTTTGAAGCTTTATCTGCCTTATATTTTCCCTGATGGCATCACGCGTATCTTTTGGCAGACCTTGAAATCCCTGCATCAAATACTCAGCCTCCAGACGGGAAAACGGATATTCCCCCAAAGTACAGCAGTCAACACAGCCCTGACGGCATTTGATGTATTGCTGCTGGTCTTTGAAATACCCGTTAAGTTCCCGGTCAACCTCTTTTAAAAATTCTTCATACCTCTTAAGCATTATTTACTCTTGATTAAAACGTACTTGCGTCCTTCGATTACAACATCATAATCCAGATTTTTTGCATATTGGTCAAGATATTTTTTTCTTATAGAAATATAAGAATCCTTTTTCTCAAGTTCTTCCTCAAGATTATCAGTAGTTGTCTGTTCAATGTAATCAATATGATAGCCTGAGTAGTACAGCAGCGAGTATCTTCTTGTATCACCGAAGGAAACCAGTTCTGTCCTCTTGCTTCTTGCATATTTTGCAAACTTCATCAAATCGTCCTGTCCGAATTTGTAATCAATCTCAAAGAATAATTTTGTGCAAAAAGCAGACACAAGTAGAGTAAAGATTACATATGTAAAAAATACCCCGCGCCTTTTGTCCTTAATCGCGCATAATATGCTGGAAATTCCTGAAAATAGAACAATAGAAATACATAGCCATTTTGCCGGCAGAATATCTGCGTAAAGCTGAGCCGGAAGATAGTACTGCGCAAACATTGCAGTAATACCGGCAAGAATACAAAAACCGCCCCAGATGTATACCGAAAGATTTATTGCAGTTTTACGCTCTCCGGCTTTAATGTAGTTGTACCATATAAAGCCTATTATCGGTGCAGCAAATACATATGCCGGCAGAATATAAGTTATCAGCTTTGTCTTTGATGAGGAAAAGAAAAGCATGATAAATAAAAATGCCACCCAGTTTAAAAACAAAAATTTCTGTGGATTTGTAAAGCGGTCAAAGTCAATATTAACTTTTATATCTTTCAGTTTTTTAAAATTAAACTCTCTTAATTTTGCAATAATAACAGCAATAGCCGAGAAAATCCAAGGTATCAGCCCCCAGCATAATGTAACAATATAGAACCAGAACGGCTGTGCTCTGTCAATTTCATTAGAATTTAAAAATCTTTCAAGGTGATGTTTAATAATATATTCTTCATAAAACATCGGATCGTGCATCTTAAGCATAATCATATGCCAAGGCAGTACAAATAACAGAAATAAAATAATACCAATGCCGAAATATTGCGGCTTAAAACCCTCTTTTACCTTTTTTGTCAAAAGACATGCAATAAACATGGTTCCGAAAGGAGCGACAAAACCCGGCAGCCCTTTTGCCATAACAGCAAGTCCTGAAAAAATATAGAAAAGCCACCAGAAAAATTTTTTATTTTCTTCAGCGCAGAAAAATATTTTAAATCCGCACATAATAGAAAACCCAACGCAAGCAGCAACCACAATGTCAAGAATAGCAAACTTTGCAAGGATTACATATTCAAAACATGTTGCAAGCACCAAGGATGCAACAACTCCGTATTCTCTTGAAACCTGTTTTCTACCTGCAAAATAAACCAGAAACGAAGTCAGCATCCCGCACATTGCAACAGGAAAACGCGCCGTAAATTCGTTAACCTTATTAAAAAAGGCAAACGACAAGCACTCAACCCAGAAATACAAAGGCGGTTTTTCAAAGAAATACTCTCCGTTCAAATACAAAGTCATAAAGTCCTTAGTATTATACATATCTCTTGCCATAGATACGTATCGTGTTTCATCAACATCCATAAGCGCGTAACTGCCGATATTATGGAAAAATATAAAGTAAAAAAGCACGCACAATCCTAATATTGTAAAAAACTCGGCGTGTTTTTTCACATAATCAGTTATTTTATCAAATGTCATTTTACTCTCCCTAATCAATCAATAAGGCTCTAATTATACCATAAAAAAAGTTATTCATTTACAAACATTTTGTATAGTTTATAAATCAAATAAACATTAGACTCTTTCTGCAAATCCAGATTTAATTCATTTCTCATATCATCAATAGATTTATACGATTCAAAATCAAACAAATCTTTAACATCAACATTTAAAACTTCAGCAAGCTTTTCCAGAGTTGATGCGGTAACAAAACTTTCACCGCGTTCTATTTTTCCCATATTTGTTACGGCAATACCTATTTTTTCAGCAAGTTCTTCCTGTGAAAATTTAGCCTTTTGTCTAAACTTTTTTACTCTTTTGCCAAACAATACTTTTAAATCTGCCATAACTTTCTCCGTTTAGTATATTTTAGATTGTATAAGTTATAAATAAAACAATATTAAAGATAATATTTAGTATTGACTTATTATCTTTAATATGCTAATGTAAATATTAAAAGGTAGATAATTTAAAAAAATATTATGTTTTAGATTATTTATCAGGTCGAGATGGAAATTAAGATAGGAGAAAAGGTTATGTCAACTAAAAAAGAAACTACAGCACCTAGCACAGATAACGATACTGAGGGCGATGGAGCCTAAATTCTGGTTATTTATCGAAACTTTACAGAAGCAGCCGGTCATCCGGCTGCTTCACTATTTAAAGGATATGGATATGGAAGTTTTCAAGCGTAAAAGAGAGTATAACAAAGAAGTATTAACTATTTTAGGACATGATTTTGTCTTATGTGATGATCTTGACAAAAAGTATTTTAAATATACTCAACAAGATATTAAACGTGGTATTCAAAAACAATATTTCTGGAAAATGCACAGAGTTCTAAATATAAAAAATCCGCGCCTTTTTACAGAAAAAATTCAATGGCTAAAGCTATATGACTGCACACCAATTAAAACCATACTCGCAGACAAGCTTCTTGTAAGAGAATGGGTGAAAGAAAAAATCGGCAGCAAATATCTGAAAAAAATCTACGGCACTTATAATTCCTTTGATGAAATTGATTTTTCATCACTTCCTAAAGAATATGTAATCAAAGCTAACCATGGATGCAATATGCAGCTTCTTGTAATCGAAGGCGGAAAACCTGATATGATAAAAGATGCCCGCCGTTTTGACAGATTTCTCCATACAAATCATGCTTACAAAAGCCGCTTTGAGCTGCATTACAAAGATATTAAGCCAAAACTCTTCACCGAAGAATATCTGAAAAACACCAATGAACTTTTTGAATACCTCTTTTTCTGCTTTAACGGGGAACCTGAATTTGTCCTGTTTGCTTCGGGAAAACGCTCTGACAGAATTGAATGCACCATGTTTGACAAAAACTGGAAAAACTGCCATTTTAATTACGGAGAAAAACTCCACAGAGAAGAAATTCCAAAGCCTGAAAATTTTGACGAAATGTTATCAATCGCAAGAAAACTTTCCGCAGATTTCAAGTTTGTACGCGTTGACCTTCATAACATCAATGGCAGAATTTACTTTGGCGAAATGACCTTTACACCGGCAGGCGGTTTTATGAAATTCAATCCGCGCAAATATGACAGAATTTTAGGAGATATGCTGAATTTGAATTAATAAACTGTATGCCGGCTTCCGGACATACACGCTTGCAAGAAAAGTTTAGCCGGTTAGCAAAATAAATCAAAATATCCGCCACGCTGCACTTCCGCCACGCTGCAGGCAGGGTTTTCGCTGCACCTGTCAGCCTGACCACAGGTCAAATGTAGTCCTGCCGGCTTACTCCCCCCGGTTTCAGCTCACTCACGCTAAAACGCATCAGTTTTAAGCGGATTTTTGAATTTAGTGATATTACCCTGGAACAGCAGCTTAACTGTTGCCAGTCCGCCGTTTCTGTGTTTTGCAACAATAATCTCGGATTCTCCCTTGTTTGCTGCCTTGATTGCTTCATCTTCTTCGCCGTCAGCTTTTCTGTAGTATTCATCACGATAAATAAACATTACAATATCAGCATCCTGCTCGATTGAACCTGATTCTCTCAAGTCTGAAAGCATCGGTCTTTTATCCGTTCTGCTCTCAACCGCACGCGAAAGCTGTGATAGGGCTATAACAGGCACATCCAGCTCTTTTGCAAGGATTTTCAGACCTCTTGATATAGCAGAAATCTGCTGCATACGATCCTCTCTGCCGTTACCTTCCATAAGTTGAAGATAGTCAATTAAGACAAGTCCCAGATTTTTCTCTTCCATTTTTAATCTTCTGCACTTTGCCCTTATATCAGTAATTGTACAACCGCTGGTATCGTCAATATATATCGGCGCCTGTGCAAAAGAATTCATTGCATCAGCAAGCTTTTCCCAATCCTTGCTCTGCATTTTACCTGTTTTCATTCTCTGTGAATCTATTTCAGCTTCCGAACACAACATACGCTGAACAAGCTGCTGCTTTGACATTTCAAGAGAAAATATTGCAACAGGGGTCTTGGCTCTTATCGCAACATTTTGCGCAATATTAAGCGCAAAAGCAGTTTTACCCATCGCAGGACGTGCAGCAAGAATTATCAAGTCTGATTTTTGCAACCCGTTCAGGCAGGCATCTAAATCAAAAAATCCCGTTGGAGTACCCAAAAGCTCATCCTGATGGTTGTATCTGTATTCAATATTTTCATAAGTATTTAAAACAAGGTCTTTAACATGAACGAGCTCTGTAGTTGCCTTGCGGGAAGCTATATCAAAAATAAGCTTTTCAGCACAATCAAGCGATGTATCAATAGGGTTCATATCGTATCCAAAAGATACTATTTCTGAACCTGCGTTAATCAATGCTCTTTTTATAGCTTTTTCCTGAATAATTTTTGAATAATACTCGATATTTGATGTTGTAATTGCGTTATAGCTTAAATCGTTGATAAAAGCTCTCCCGCCTACAGAATCAAGTTTGGAGTTATAACTCAGAACATCAGAAACAGAAATTATATCAATCTTTTCATTCTGGTTAAAAAGCTGAATCATTGCTTCGTAAATATATCTGTGCGCCGGTTTATAAAAACTTTCCGGCCGCAGGGTTTCAACAACCTTTGTAATAACCCGCGGATTTACAAGTATTGCGCCTAATACTGCCTCTTCGGCTTCTATATTCTGGGGCAGAAGATTTGTTTCGTGATTGTTTCTTTTTTCCTTAACAGGTGCCATGCCTAACTCCTCAATTTTAAATATCATGATATAACAACAGAACCCCAAAAGAAAATGACATGTTACAAAATAATTATTAACAAACGTTACAAATATTTAAATTATTGAATTTTTGACGAAAATAAACCGTTATTATTAATAAGAGAGGCAAATTCACATGATTATTATCGATGCTGACATGATTACATTAATGCAAAGACTGAACATTCCTGAAAGCAGGATGATTCAGTACGGTACTATGAGTGTCGAAGAAATTGTTGAAGCAGAAGCTGAAGCTGGTAATTCGCAGGCAGTTGAATTTGCTACAGAATTATTCACAAACGTTGAAAAACTGGTAAAAATATTTAAACTCTCTGATCCAAGCAACAAACTGGAAATTCTCAGCGAAATGACCGCTGATCAGATGTCAATATTTCTTCCTGTAATGGAAGAAAGCGATTTGACAGAAGGGCTCAAATATTTTACTCAGGATAAACTACTCAAAATGCTTGAATCTGTTCCGCCGGAACAACTTGTTAATACAGTATTTCAGATGTTTTCACAGGAAGAAATTATTGAATACCTGCCGGAAGAACAGTTAAATAAAGTTTTAACCAGTACAGATGTTGAGAAAAATAAGATTCTTGAACAAATGAAAAGCATCCAGCCGGCATATATTGCTCAGATGCTGGAAAATGTAACCGGCAAACCTGTTCAGGATACAAATCAGATTGCAATGATTGACCAGCTGGATGACCTAAATCCGCTCGACTTCAAAAATGCACTGTTGTCTATGCAGCCGATTGCCAAAAAACAGGTGACACTTGGTTTAACAAAACATGACAAAGACCTTTATCAGGAATTTGATGCACATGCTTACACAAATATGATTAACACATATAAGCAGCAGCCGGAAGTTGTAAAAGCCATGGATGTTCTTGAACCTGAAGAAAAAATAAAAATGCTGAAAGAACTTCCTAATGACCTGCTGGGAATTGTAATAACACAGATTGACGCGCGTGATTTTGCGGATTTGCTGATAAACCGCTGCCCTGAAATTCTTGCACAAATCGTCGCAAGATAATTACTTTAAAACCTCAAGCGCAGCATCAATAGCTTTTTGTGTAAACAGAAATTTCATAAGCTTACGCGGAGTTTTCGGATACATTCTGATTTCTTTTAATAGCATTTTATCTTTGTAAAAGGCAGAAACATACATAAGTCCGACAGGTTTTTCCCTGCTTCCGCCGGTAGGACCGGCAATTCCGGTTGTGCAAAGCGCAATATCGCAGCCTGTACGTTTCCTAAGACCTTTTGCCATTGCCTCGGCACATTGTGAACTAACAGCACCGTAGCTTTCAAGTATTTCATGCGGAACATTAAGAATCTCTTCTTTTGCTTCATTTGCATAGGTTACAAAATTCAGTTTTACAAAATCAGAACTTCCAGAAACATCGGTAAGTCTTGAACTTAAAAGCCCGCCTGTACAAGATTCTGCTGTAGCAATAACAAGTTTATTCTCTTTTAAAATTCTTGCGAGTTTATTTAAATTTCTATCAAACATAACCTCAATTTAGTTTGGTTTAACACATATGTCAATAACCCGGTAAAATAAATTTAAAAAAGTTCTTGATTTTAAAAAATGTTCATGCTACATTAAAAATTGCCGAATGCGGGCTGCTAGCTCAGGTGGTTAGAGCGCACCCCTGATAAGGGTGAGGTCGGTGGTTCGAGTCCACTGCGGCCCATATAAAGAATCCTCCTAGGTTTTAGGGGGATTTTTTATTGCAAAAATTAAGGTGCTTTTAATAGGTTTCTGGGACATTGAGACGGAGAAAATTTAATAAAAAATCAAACAGACAGCACGATTGAGGCTGTTTTTTAGTATTGAGATGTATGGGTCTTTTCTTGCACTTAAGTACTCATTTTTTGCACTCTTTTGGACTCCATTTGCAAAATTTTAAAACCACATTAGGCTAAAATCAGCTTGGTGTTTGGAGTTAATCCTAGTGCAATAAAGTGCAAAAAAGTGCAATTTTATTTTTGCTTACAAATTGAGATACCCCAAATTATCAATAAGATTTGGATATTTACGCAATTTCTAATTCATATCCTAATTCATGGAATATTTTTACAATGGTTGAAAATTTAGGTTCTTTTTCATTTTTAAATAAACTGTATAAATGAGTTCTGGACATCCCAATTTTCTTTGCAAAACCTGAAATTGAATTTCTTGATTTAATGGCAATTTCTAATGCACGATAAAAAGAATTAAAATCTCCATCTTCAATATAATCTTTTAAACTTGTATTTAGATATAATTTAATATCTTCATCGGTTTTTAAGTCGTTAACTATATAATTTTCTAAATCCATTGTATGTTTTAATTCTTTCATTGTAAGTTTCTCCATTCTTGAAGTATACTTTTTGCTTTAAGGATATCTTTACTTTGTGTTGATTTATCGCCACCATTAATAAGTAAAACTATTATATTATCTATTTCAGTATAATAAATCCGATATCCGGACCCAAACTTAAATCTTAGTTCAGATATTTCATTGTCTATTTTCTTATGGTCTCCAAAATTATTTTCTAATAATCTTATTAACCTGCTTTGTATCCTTATTTTTGTATTTTTATCAAGCGAATTCATCCATTCAATAAATGGAGCTTTGTCATCTGCTAATTGGGCAATTTTTACAATTCGCGTGTTCATATTAATAGTGTAAACTATAGCAGACACTTTGTCAATTTTGTGGTGTTTATTCTTAATAAGTTCTTAATAAAAAATTTTGAGCAAATGACTTGACTTTTATTGCTACAAGAGCGATTAATGTGTGTGTAAAAGTTAATAAGGAGGTATTAAAAAAGAACAAATTAAGATAAATTACATTTAACTGAATATGTATAGGCTGATGGTCCCAGTCCACTGAGTGCATGATAATCTCTAGTGAACCTATAGTGGTTGTAAAATTTTTGCAGGTATATATAATAGTAATATGTTTCTGGGTAATAGGTTTCTGAGACATTGAGACGGGGGGTAATAGGTTTCTGGGACATTGAGACAGAGAAAATTTAATAAAAAATCAAACAGACAGCCGATTTGAGGCTGTTTTTTAGTATTGAGATGTAGGGGACTTTTTTTCTTGGATTATTCGGGGTGTCGGTAATAGGTTTCTGGGACATTGAGACAGGGAAAATTTAATAAAAAATCAAACGGACAGCACGATTGAGGCTGTTTTTTAGTATTGAGATGCATGGGTCTTTTCGTCTTGGATTATTCGGGGTGTCGGAAAGTTCTCAGCTTCCCGACACCTTACGGGCTTGCTCGTCAAGCCTCACATCGCCCTACCGAAAATCCGCTGCACTTAAGTACTCTTTTCTTGCACTCTTTTGCACTCCATTTGCAAAATTTTAAGACCACATTAGGCTCAAATTGGCTATGTGTTTGAAGTTAAGCCCAGTGCAAGAGCGGATTGTCGGCAGAGGGCTGAAGCGAAGCGTGCCCGTTTAACGCCGACAAACAAGAGAAGTGCAAAAAAGTGCAATTTTAGATTTGCTTGCAAATTGAGATATCCAAAATTATCTAAGAGATAAAGATAAAGTAAGTTTTTGAAATAATATTTTTGATTTACAATCGGTGTAATGGAGGTATTTATGCTTGAAGCTATTGATATTAATTTTGATTTTACAACTGATACTCCCCATTATTGGGAAGATTTCAAATCTGGCAAAAGTTGTAAAGACCCTGATATATGGAGCCCGACTTTGAGAAAATGCCAGCAACTTTTATATAGTAAAAATTTGCCAAATGGAGAAATGTTTAAGCTAGAGATAGGAAGTACTCCAAATAATTATTTATATTGGAAAGATTTTAGTTTTGGTAGTGATTCCATAATAAATATGTACATACATCATAAAACATTGAGTTGGCTTATTAATGATGTAAAGAAACAAATAAATAATTTTGATAAATTTTATGAGGATTATTTAAGAAAAAGTTACACTATTGGCGGAGAAATTATATTTCCTAAATATCCTATATCTATAAATGTTGAAAGAGGTCGATATAATGGAAAAATTAAAGATAGATTTGATTTAACATTAGAATGCATAAGACTTTTTTATAATGAAGAACCAAGTCCATTATATAAAGCTTTAAAAGAAAATCATAATTTTTTTGAATTATTTGTTGATTTTAAAGGTTATGTTGATTTCTTTTATCTCAATGATTTGGTTTCGGAGGATTATAATTCTATTAATTTTTACTTAGATTTTGATAATTTTGAAAGAAATCCAAGACCTCAAACTGTTGAGGAATGGTTTACTCTTTATAATAAACAAATGGAATTCTTAAATGCGAGAAATGCCAGAATACATCAAAGTATAAATAACGTGTTGAAATATCTCTAAGACGGTATTTCAGGACTTGACTTCTGTCTCAAAACGAGTGATGAATGTGTTGCACAAGGCATTACAAGGATTTTGAGACAATGGAAAACCACGTTGAGACAATCAAATACACCCCTGAGAAGGCAAAACAAAATGCTCTTGCAAAACTTGATTTAATCCGCAAATGGCAAGAATTTCGCCGTAAAGCTGTAAACAAAATTCAAGCAGACTATGATTTTGTCAAACTGCATAATAGTTCAAATTCCTACCTTTTTAATGTTTTAGGTAAAATCTCACGAGGGAGCCTGCATCGTTGGAAAGCAAGCTTAGACGGAACTGAGGATTACACAAGGCTAATTCCTAATTATAAATACGTTTCTGTAAATGAATACAGAACATGTCTAACGGATGAAGAAATCAAAATATTTATGGGCTTGCTCCTGCACCCGAATAGAATTTGTATCGGCAAAGCAATCGCACTTACAAAATATAAACTCAAAGAGCAAGGTCAAAGTTTTATCCCTGCAGATATTACATTTAGACGCTACGCAAAATGGTTTAAGGACAACAATTATGACAAATGGGTGCTAGCTCGAGACGGTGAAAAGGCTCTTTCTGATAAAGTCGAACCTTATATTAAACGAGATGCAAGCCTGCTTGATGTCGGGGATATTTTAGTCGCAGACGGGCACAAACTGGCGTTTCAAGTGATTAATCCATTTACGGGCAAGCCTTGTCGGGCAACTTTAGTCGGATTTTTGGACTGGAAATCAACAGCACTCGTTGGGTACGAAATTATGCTTGAAGAAAACACCCAATGTATTGCAAGTGCACTAAGAAACGCAATAATAAACCTTGATATGATACCTAAAATTGTCTATCAAGATAACGGCAGAGCATTTAGAGCAAAATACTTTACATGCGGCAGCGGGAGTGACGGCTCGAAACGGAAGCGAGGAGCTTTCGTTGGAGAGCCAAACTCATTCTCGGATGACAAAGGATTCGGAGAATTAGGCTTTTACGGGCTCTATGCAAAACTCGGGATTGAAACGGTATTTGCAAGGCCATATAATGCAAGGTCAAAGGTTATTGAGAGGTTTTTCAAAGAATTCCAAGAAGGTTTTGAAAAGCTAATGCCAAGCTATGTCGGCTCATCAATTATCAACAAACCTGCATACTTGAAACGAAACGAAAAATTCCACTCCACCCTGCATAATGATTACATTCCAACAATAGAAGAAACAATCAAAATGATTGATATGTGGATTAAGTTCAAAAACTCCCAACCCTGCACAAATGCACCGAATATGACAATCGCAGAAGTTTTGGAAAATCGAAAGAAACAAAATATTGATAAAAGCCTACTTGACGATTTGATGCTGGCAACTGAAGTCAAAACAATTCAGCGAAATGGTGTAAGGTTCTTAAACTGCGACTATTTTGACGAAAGACTATACGGACTGAGAGGAAAAGTTTTAGTAAAATACAACCTATTTGATCTAACTAATGTAAAAGTTTTTACCCCGAAAGGTGAATATTTATGCACAGCAGAACGAGTAACCGAAACCCATCCGATGGCTAAGATTTTAGGAACAGTTGAGGATTTAGAGGATTACAAACAAAAAATCCAAAAACAACAAAAACTTAAACGGAAAACAATAAACTCGGTTAAAAAATTATTGACGAATGATGAAATAAAACTGATTGAAACAAGGTCGAACCAAGAAGAAATGGAGAATTCTAACAAATTTCAAAAAGAGTTCAAAGCTCGTTCAAATGGTGTTCAAAAAATAAACAACGGAGAAAACTCACTCCCGATTTTCAAAAACAATTCAGAAAAGTATGAATATTTAATAAAACATAACCCAAGCGACATTTGGGTTGCAGAATTTAAACAAACAAAGGAGTATAAACTGTTATATGAATAGCGGATTGCAAGCAGTGGGTCTAAGGCGAAGCCATACCCGTTTATTGCGAGAAAGCAAGAAAGGATAAAATGAAAAAAATCTTTATAAAAACTCGAAATGTAAGGAATTTTATAGGCTTAGTTGAAGCCCTGAAAAACAAACCCAAAAACATTCCTAAAATGGGACTTATATATGGGGAGCCGGGGCTTGGAAAATCTCAAACGGCACTTTGGCTAGCCTGCAAGTATGACGGAATTTACATTCGAGCTTCAAACCTTATGACAAGCAGGTGGCTTGTTGAAGAAATTGTTAGAGAGATGGACGAACTTCCTCGGTATTTAACCTCGGACAACTTTAATGTAGTGATTAGCAAACTTATTCAAAAGCCCAAAATTATTTTTGTAGATGAAATCGACTACTTGATGAATAATTACAAAAGTGTCGAGACCCTAAGAGATATCCACGATAAAACAGATTGCCCGATAATCTTTGTCGGGATGGGCTTGGCTCTTAGAAAACTTGAAAGATACAAACACCTGTATGACAGATTTAGTGAGATTGTAAAATTTGAAACCTTTGAAATAGAAGATTTGAACCAGATTTTTAGCCAACTATCTGAAATACCATTTACCCCTGATTCGATAGAATATATCCACAAAAAATACAATAGGTTCAGACAAATAGTACAGCTTATAAGCAAACTTGAAACTATTGCAAAAGAAAATGGTCTAACAGAAATTACATTTGAAATTATAAAGGAACTCGTATGAACATTGAAAAATTAGCTAAGAGATTAAAAGAATTTACCCTTGATGATATTGAATTGATAGCAGAATGCGATTGCAAAACAAAACTTGAACAGCTTTTGAACAGCAATAAAATACTTTTTGAAAACGGGATTTATAAATACAATGAGGAAACAAAAACAGGTGAAAATTATGAAATATTCAGCCCGCTAAAGAATAAACACCTAAAAATTAGTATAGAAGATGCAAAGGAATATTTTATGAAAAATTATGTCGAAAAGTACTGCAAATTCGAGACCTACAGGAACTATAACGCAATTTTTAATTTTAATATTATACCTTTTATAAACTGCTATTACCTGCACGAAATTGATATTGAGTCGATAAAAGAACTTTTTAAAGTCTGCGAATTAAGACGCCTGAAACCCCGCAGAATTAAAAATACAATGGCTCTTCTAAACCAGCTGATAAAATATTTCCAACACCTTGGAGTAATTGATAGAAGTTGCGTCTATCAGGTTAAAAAAGTACAAGACAAAAACCGTTTTGGGATAGAAAACTTAATTTTTGAGGGATTTTAATGAGCAAAATGAAATTATTTAAACAAGCAGAGCAAATGTATCTAAAGGGATTATCCGTTAGTGAAATCTCTTTGCAATTAGGGATTGCCAAAAGAACATTGTTTTACTGGAAAAAGCAATATGGTTGGGATAAAAAGCGAAAAGAATCAATGTATGATAAATCCCAGTTCAAAGAGGATTTGCAAAAGTTTGCCCAAAAGCTTATGGGTAAAATTGCAAACAGCAATAAAACTAACAGCCAGATAAGCCAAGCAGAATACTACTCCCTTGTGAACATTTTAAACTTTCTCCCAGAATTGAAAGAAAACAATACTCAAACAGAAACACCCCAAATAAAAACCGAACTTTCTCCTGACTTCATCCGTCAAATCGAGCGTGAAATTTTAGGTATAGAATTTTATCAATAAGTATTATATAAATCTATTTAACGTAACTCTACAAGTAATGTTAAAAACTATTTTAAAAGATATGTCTTTATTAACTAGAAATAGGAAACTACAATATGTGCTTAATAACTGAACTCTCATTGACATTATTATATTGTATCAATATTAATAAATCTCCTTTTTAGCGATAGAATTAGATCGGGATAAATACCATTCTGATGGCACTAAACAACCCAAAAGGCCATTTTAAAAAATGAAATTCTTCAAAAATATGATATTTCTTTATTAAAATTTAAAATAAATGGAAGTAAAGAGAAAGAAATTTTAACAAAAACTATTAACAATATAATTTTTATAATAAAATTTCCTCATTAGGATGCAAATATCAATAGGAGACCTGCAATGGAATTAATCTATTTATGGGTAGATAAATATAAAAATATTAAAAATACAGGTTTAATTTTAAATCCAGAATATGAAGAAGAAAATATAATCGAAAATAACAGTAAATTAAAAAGTTTAAATACAATAAGTCTAAAAGAAAAAATAAACTATAAAAATATTTTTGGAAATAATTTAAATATAATGACGTTTGTTGGAAGAAATGGTAGCGGGAAAAGCAATTTTGTACAAATACTGACTTCTATTTTGCGTTCTATTTCAACTACTCATAATACAAAATTTAAAGACAAAAACCAATACGATGATAATAGTATCCCAAACGAGTGCCAATATTGCCTTATCATTAAATTAGATAAAAAATATATTGCATATTGCTCTGATAACTGTATAAATGATATACAAGCTCAAATTACAAACAAAAAAGGAGAAACATTAGTCGCAATATACCAAGATATACCAAATTCCAAACATCCATTTAAGAAAAAAAGAATCGAACAAGCAGAGCATAAAAAAATAAATGTTGCAAAATTTCAACCATTTTATAGAAATGATGATTTAAATCCGGTAAATTTTACACAAGATTATGATATTGATAACATTACAAAAATCAAATTAAAAAATTATTTTTATTATGACCGATTTAGACTTTATGACACTGTCAGAAATTTAATAGAATTATATAATTTTGATGAAAAGAACAAGTTAAATATTTTTGAAAATGATAACGCAAGACTTCGTTTTACAAAGTACAGTCCGTATGTAGATATAGTAGAAGCACTTCAATGGGCAAATAATAGAATACAGCAATATGAAGAAAATTTTACAATAAAAGAAGTAATAAGTCATTCCATTAGACAACTCCCATATCAAATAAATAAGAATAAAGATATTGAATATGTTATCAATGATATATTACCACGCTTATTTTTTATATATGCATTGGGAGAAGTACTTGCAATAAAAACAAATAAAAGATATAAAAACGACAATCGTAAATTACTAATATCATTAATCACAGATGATGATATTAGTAATTTAGATTATGACACGTATAAAATCAGTTCAAAACGTATAGAATTTTATCGAAAATGTATAAACAAAATTACAAATAAAAGATTAAAAAATATGTTTCAGGCATATATTAGTTATGAAACAGAACAAACAGCAAAAGATATACTTAGAAAAGATTATATTTTAACGGGAACATTGTTAAGATTAAAAGCTCCAGTTGATTTTAAATATCAAAAACGAAAAAAAATAAGACAAATAGAAGATTTAAAAGGTATAAGCAAAAATCTTTATATGGAAGAAGTATTTGATTTTATGAGTCTAAGTACAGGAGAGCAACGACTACTACGTTTCTTTGCTGATGTATATTATTGTGCAGCACATTTAAAAAACACTTTTGAAACTAATGTTTATATATTTGATGAAATGGATTTAAGCTGGCATCCCGAGTGGCAAAGAAAAATGATTTATTACATAATGGATTTATTTAATAAAATATCTTCTCTTGTAGAAAATAAGAATAGAAAATTTAACATCTTGTTTACAACTCATTCTCCTTTTATATTATCTGATATGCCCAAAGATAATGTTATTTTTCTTAGAGATGGCAAAAATATAACAAAGGAAGTTTATGATAAATTTAATTTAAACACTTTTGGTGCCAATATTCATGATTTATTCAACTCTGGCTTATTTTTTGATTGTCAAGATTGCAATACGTTGGGTGAATTTGCTAGGCAAATTATTCAAAACGATATTATAAATGGTATTGAACACTTAAGTGAAAATAATCAAAATGATATTGAATACAAGATTAATTTAATAGGAGATCAATTATTAAAACAAGTTCTACTTGATAGTTTATATATGAATGATAACTATAAAAAAGCAACAGAAGAAAACATTGATGATTTAAAATTAATTATCAAAGAAATGTCAAAACGGATTAAAGAATTGGAAAAAAACAATAAAAATGAAAAAAATTGATATTAACAAGCTCAAAAAAATAACAAAATTACACTTAGAATATTGTAAAAATTTAAGACCAGAAATAATTCAAGGTAAAAGAAAATCCATAAATGATGAATTAATTAAATTGTTATGTTGCGAATATCCTTTTGATTTTAATAAGCCTGAACATAATTATTTAAAAGATGCATATATGGAGTTTTACTCAAAATCTGATGTATACAATGGTCGTAATATTGACTATAGTGTACAGTATAAAAAATTCAGATCCGAAAATAACGGACCTTGGAATGGAGTAGCATTATTAAAAACACTAGATGTTAACATTTGTCCATATTGTGGAATGAACTATATCACTTCTGTAAATAAGAAAAATGGCAAAATAAAAACTATTGCTTCGCTTGATCATTATTTGCCAAAAAATAAATATCCTTTTCTTGCAATGAATATTTATAATTTAATTCCATCATGCACAAATTGCAATTCTATATTTAAATATCAAGAAGAAGATGCTGTAATATATCCATTTTATGAAGCTCTTGAAGATTCTATAACATTTTCTCTTAAAGATGCAAATGCTTTAATAAATACAATTATTAACTTGCAAATAGACACTGTGGCAGAAATTGAAATCCTTCCTAAAAAATATCATTCTCCAGAATATTATGAACGGCTACAAAATCATATTAAGATCCTAGCATTGGAAGAAAGATATAATAATTTTCAAAATATTGCAAAAAGTCTTATAAAAAAAAGATATATTTATAACGGAAGTTGCTTAGAAAAAATTGAAAAACTGACAAATTTAACAAAGATGCAACTTGAAAATCTTCTTATCAAACAAGACCTATTAAGTAATGATGAGATATTTTTGAAATTTAAAAAAGATATATGGAATCAACTTAGTAGATATAACAAATAATTAGATTATGCTTAATAAAAATTACAAAATCTATTTAAAAATATATAGAAAGAACCATAAGCGTCAGTTATTTAGTTAAAAAGTTTTGAAAACGAAAAATGTTCCAATCTTTTATGTTTAATGAATTTTCAAAATTTACATTTTCTCAATATACCAATTAGAATTTCCAAAGTGATTAAAATTCCATTGTAATTGGAAGTAGAAATTGTATTCCATTGAGTTATCATCTTTAAAATTGTAAGAATATTTATTTAGCTGTGTTCTGCGATAACTTTCAAAAGCAGTTCGGATTTCTTTTGCAAACTTTTTTCTAAATTCAGGATAAGTTATTTCTAAAGATTCTCGTGTCAGTTTATTTTTCAAAATCATCTTCAAACCCTCGTATGTTATCAAGCTCTATATTGTACCTTTTGCCTTGTTTATCAACACAAGTAGCGTAATCTATCTCAGCATCAGCAAATTTGTTTTTCCAAATACAAATCAGCAATCCGATTTCTTGTGTTTTTAAATTCAAAACCTTTGTGCCATAAAGTGCATAGTCTTTTTCTGTCATTGTCCTTTCCTTTCAAGTATTAAATCTGAATAGATTTCATCAGGCTTTTGTGGGTCAATTAAAAACTCTTTCATAAATACAAATCTTTCTCCGCAAGTGTTTTCACAAATTACAATGTCGAAATTGTAGAAACCGATTACTTTGTAATACTCATTATCAGAGCTCTTAAAACCTTTAATCTTTTTAAGTTTGTATTTTTTGCCTAATTCAATCATTGTTACCTCTTATCAGCAATGACATTCATCACTCTTTATGAGTAAAATATCAAGCAAACTCTTTCAAAACGTATCATTCAGACACAATCAATTTTTGAACACTTTTTGAACGGTATTTAAACAGGAATTAAATACCATTTAAAAATTCTTACTGTCAGGATAATTTATAAAATATGCGTTGACCGTATCAGTATCTCTCCTTAAATATTCAACAATTGGGGTAAGATTATACAGCTCTTCAATTTCTTGTTGTGTCCTGCAAAAATAATCAATTACAGTGACAATATTATAAATCCGCTCAGCTCATTTTTCTAACTTCCTAAAATCTTTTTGTTTAATCTTGTATTTCTTGCTGTTACTCATACGACCTCCTTTTAAGGTGTCGTATTCATCACTCAAAAGTTAGATAACATCAAGTTTAGATATAATATATTATTAACTATATTTAAATAATTTATCTGTTTATTCAATATAATCTAGTATAATATTTTTTACTTCTTCAATTTCATCTAAAGCAATATCTAGGTATTGAAAGAAAACTCTAATTTTCTGCATCTTTTCGGCTAGATTCTCTATATTAATTATTTCATTGTTGTTAAAGATAAGACAACCATTATTATCTATAGGATATCTAAAATTAAAAGATGTACTATCTATAGCATCGAACTCAAGTATAATCTGTTCTATTTCCTGAAACTTACGTCGTAATTGTTTAAATTCTAAATTTTTATACATTTGATACGTATTGCTATTATACATATTCATATAATTGTCTTTTAAATTTTTAAACAAAATTCTTAGAGAATGTTCAGCTTTAATTTTAGAATTTTCAAGCTTACATTTCTTGATTCTTATGTAAGCTTTTTTTATTGATAATTCAATATAATGTCTATATAAGAAAAATATGGGAAAAATAAAGGTGTTTTTACATGTTGAAAATAAAGGTTCTCCAATTTCTTTATTTTTACAACACAAATATTTCTCATTGATAAACTCAGGGCAAATGGTACTTCCCACTAAGATATTAGCAGCATTAAAATAACCGTCCGCCATCATATCCCAACTATAATATCCATTAGACAAAATAGCGTTATCTTGCCAATTTCCATTCTGAAATTTTTTTGATGCTTCTTTTGTATCCATAAATATTTATGTTCTCAAATATGTTATCTCAAATTTTTTACAAGGTCTGTACTTTTGTAATCTTGTTGTGAATTGAAATGCATCTTTTCTTTCACAATTTTGGAATATATCAAGTCCTCTATCTAATAAAACTTTCCATCCAGTATCAGTAACAATACTTCTTGCATGAATACTTGAATCGAATTGATAACTAAATTCAATACCCATTTGTAAGCAAGATTCTCTTATGGTATTTAAGTTTTCACGCTGTATTTGTTCATTAAATTCATCAGCAGAAGTTATTAATTCAACAGTAACAATATCTGTTTCAGATTTCGCTTTATCTACAACTTCTAATAATTCCATTAAGTTTACAGTTTGGTAGAAATTTCTTATATAAGGGTCAGTAATAACAATATTTTTTACCCCTTTAAATAATCTTCCAAACAGTTTTTCAAATGTAACACCAATTTGATTTTCTTCAATCACAAAATGATGTTCTTTAATTTCTTCCTCTTTTGTTTCACTCTCTTTGGAATTCTCATTTACAACCTCTGCAACTTCCGGAGTAGTTACAATTTCTTCATCTTCGGAGTCTTCCACCCCACCGTTATATAATCCCTTGTATTGGATTTCTTCGGCCGTTTTTACTTTAACTTCATTTCCGGAGTTACTTGTATATGAAAAATCTACCTGTGGAAGAGTCGAGTCTATTCTTAAAATCTGGTCTTTGACTCTTTTTCTTCCTTCCATTGCAAATTTTAATAACTCTTCTATTTCTTGGCATGAAGCCTTTTTATCAGGATAAATAATCTTCATAAGACCAGAGAAGGTCTTCATAACACCAGCTCTATCACGTTCTGAGATATTGCCAAGAGTAAACTCTTTCTTGTATTCATTAGAAAAATCGTAATTTCTTAGACATTTTAAAGCTTCTGAATAATAATCCACAACAAAACCGTAGTTTGTAGTAAATAATTCTGGTCTTGTAACATCAACTTCCCATCCCGGTAAATAGAAATGAATTCTGTCGAGAAATGCTGAATCTAAATATTGAGGTGGTAATTCTTCAAACAAATTAGAATGTTTTAACATGTAAGGAACGTTATGCTTTGTATTACCTATAAATGTCATTGATGCTTCTGCGGTTAGAGTTTCAACACCTCTAGAGAATGACTTGTTAGCCATATACCCTTTCATTATATCAACAAGAGCTTTATCAACTTTTTTTGAGCTGCCTGCAAATTCATCAAAGGCAATATTGTCCCAGTATCCGACTAAACCAATATCGTGTTTTCTTGAGTTGTTTACAAATAATTTTGCAGCCGATACTTCACCACCAGAAATAAGTGTTCCATGAGGTGAAAATTCTGTATAGATATGACTTTTACCAGTTCCTTTAGGTCCAAGTTCTATAAAATTATAATTTCTTTCACAGTATGGAATAAGTCTGACAAGCTGTAGTAATTTCTTTCTTCTGCTAAGCATTTCTGGATTAAAACCTATACTTTGCATAAGTAAATCAATCCATTCATCAGTAGAAAACATTGCTCTTTTTGCTTTAAAATCTTCAAAATCAAACTGTGCAAGCTGAATAGGCTTGATGTTCTGCAATAACCAAGGGCAAGCCTTTTTATCTTCAGTATATTGATATTCAAGGTCTGCTAGACACCAAATTCCTGAAACCAATAATCTTGGATACTTTTTATAAGCTATTTCAGATGGGACATTAATCCCTGTTATTCCAAGATTTGAAAACGTTGCAATATAAGAATCTGTTTTTTCATTAAATTGAACACTTACCTTATCAATTACTTTGTAGCGTCCTTTTTCTTTAATAGTAGATTTAATATATTCTGCTTCGTTTCTATTAACATAGTGCTTTGCAAGAATTTCTTTTACTGATTCAATCCCTGCTTTAATTACATCTTCATCACTTGATGCACAATATTGTCCAAGTAAATATTCTAAGACGTATGAAGGAACAATAGCATTCCCTTTAACTTCTTTTACTAAGTCTTTTCTTACAACACAACCTTCAAATGTTTCTGTAATTTTCTTATCTAAATTGTTCATTTTTCACCTGCCTTAAAAATCTGACTGGAACATTAAATTTATTGTAAATGGAATCTTTGCATATGGTTCACCGACTTCATTTACATCTTTTATAATCAAGTAATAATCTTTGTTTTTATCTGCATCAAAGCTTTTTAGTTCTAATACTTTTTTGAATATTCTATCTTCCATTTTATCAGAACTAATATTTGCATCTATAATAAGTTCATTAGATACTTGCATATTATTTTCTTCATCCCATAAAGAAACGCTAAATACTCTTGGTTTAACAAGCTCAGAAATGCTTTCTTTTTGCAAGAATGATAATGTGAACTTATTATTGGTAATCTTTCGAGAAGAGTTTTCTAGTGAAAGTTCTACTTTCTTAATTTCTTGTTTACGGTTTTGCTTAACTCTCAAAAGAGGTAATACTATTTCTTGAGGACTAGCTCCTCCATGAACGTAATTTATGCCAGCTCCAGAAGTTTTAAATCTATTAATATTGCATGGCAACGACAATTTTAAATCTGAATTTTTGAATATATAATTCATATCAAAATCAACGATACCCTGCTTTTCTACTGGAGAAGTTCCAATAATATACCTTTTTTTACACTCAATAGAATCAATAGTGCCTATTGTAATCTTTTGATGTTCTTCTAAATCGCTATATTGATATAAGAAACCGTGGTCTGCGGTAATAATTACATTGCTACACAAAGAATTATTGAACAAAAACTTGATTTTTTCTGAAAGTATTTTTACAGTTTTTTCAGCAGCATTAAACACATCTTTTTCATTATGTTCGCCAGCTTTATCAATGTCATCATGATAAATATAAGCAATCTCTAATCCACTAAATAGAGTTCTTAAATCATCTCTTGACATATCTTCTAAATCACTTAAATTCAAAACTTTTGAGTTTGGATTATGTGCTTGCAATATTTTTTCTCTTGATGCAGAATCCTTTGCAACTACTCCATCTACAACAATTTCAGCTTTATTATTCATAGAAACTTCTTTATGAGGAAGTAATGATGCCATCCCTAATCTTGTATAAGAAGGGATTGAAGCGACCATACAATCCAGTTTAACATCGGCTTTAATTGAATAGTTACTTCTAATTGCCTCGCTTAATTCTTCTGCAATTTCATATCGTAATGCATCAGAAATTATAACAACAAGTTTGTTTTTAGAAGAACGTACTTCATTGTAATAGAAATCTTTTTGCATAGGAAGGTTTGAAAAAGTCCAGTTAGGGGCAATTTCTTTTACTTGGTTAGAGAATTTTAAATTAATATCATCAAGATATTTGTTTACATACAATTTCTCAACTTTATCTTTAACAGAGTCAAGTTTTCTATCGTTTAATAATCCACAATAGTAATAGAATTTTCTATATGCTTTATCTATTTTGTAATAACTTTGAGCATAGCTCTTAATAAATGTTTCAATTTTCTGCTCTGGAATCTGAGTGTTTTTCACTAACAAACTTAATTCCAAAGCCCAGAAAAGAGCATTATAAACATTTTCATACTCATTATAGAATAGTGTTCTTTTTCTTTTTTCAATAAGTATTTTATCTTCATCTTTTAACGAATCAAATTGAGCAATCAAGTAATTAACAAGGAATCTATCATATGCTCTAAGAGTTTGGAATTCAGGTTCGCTTTGTAATATATCAGACCAGTCTGTAATATTCTCATCTATTTTGAAATCATCTCTTTCAAATTCTTCTATCAATTCTTTATAATAAGGCATAAGCTCTGTATCACGATACCAACTTTCTAAGAATGAATTACATTCAGCTTCTTTCATATTCTTACTAATATATTTTTTATAAGTATCAGGGAAACTTGAACCTCTGAGTTGTTGTTGCAGTTTTTTGAAGACAATTCCTGCTAATAGATATTTTGCGTCTCGCTCTCCCAAGTAGCCAAATTCCTTTTCTATTAATTCCCAAAACTTATCTTCCAATCCATACTTAGCAAATTCTTTAGATGGGGCATTTTTATCAACAATTTCTTTTATAATAAAGGTTTGAATAATTTTGTACTTATCAAATATTTTGCACTCGACAAGAGTTCCAAACATTGCTAAGTAGAAATTTTCTACCGACTTATTAGATGGCAATAAAGATTTGAAACTATTTATTCTTTTTTTATTATTAAAGAATTTTATATGGTTTTTGAACAGGTTTTTAATTGCTATATCATAGACTTCAAATTCGGAACATAAACTATCCACCTCATCAACAGATAGAACTTGTGAATATAGTTGTGTATCAATAAACCAGTTATCTTCAATAGGAGGCATCTCAAAAGGTGCATAAATAAGATAATTGGATGTCGTATCATCTTTTTCAAGCAATTTTTTTGTCAAAAGATTATTATTCTTTGTGAGCTTGTGTATTTTAATATTAGGAAGAGATAATGAATCCAGTTTTTCTTCATTTTCTCCAGTTTCATCATACCAGAATACAATTTGTCTTTCTTGCTTGTTAAAATGTTTCAATATTAATTCTTGTAATTTATCTTGTTCCATTATTTATCTTCCAATTTAAATTCATTATTTATAAGTGCTTGCATTTCATCTATTATTTTTTCAATTTGTTTGTAATTAAATTGTTTATTATACTGTGTTTCATATAAGTTTAATAAACGAGGTATAGAATATCTAACATCGTTTTTTTCAATCTTTTCAAAAACTCTCACGTTTTCTGCATTATCAACTCCTCGACTTTCGTTATCCAATGTTACATTATAGAGTTTTTGAATTTGAACTAATTCACTTATTAGCACACTATAATTTTTGTTTTTCCAAATATTACTTATTGCTTCTAGCTTTTTTATTAATTTAACAATTTTGTGAGTTTGATACCACTTTTGAGTAATTTCTCCTGTTCGACTTAATATATTTATAGGGTCAGGTTCATAGATTGAAAAACAATATATAGAATCCCTTAAATATTTAATATCATTATCTAATAGCTGAAGAGATGACATATAATAATTGATTTTCTTTTCTTCAAATCTTGCTTTTCTGTCTTCCTTAGAAGTTAAATAAACTGCACAAAATGTAGCACCAGCTGTTATAATGGCACCAAGAAATGTTACTATGGGATTCCAGTCAAATGAACTAAATGGAGACGGAATAAACCATAATGAAAATAATGGAAATACTAGCCATAGTATAAGTTTAATCCCAACGATAACTAATGCTATCGCAAAGATAATTTTCACTATTAGCCAAATCCAATCAAGTATCTTTTTAGCTTTTTCCATTTACCCTATTTCTTCTCCTTTCCTACAACATCTTTTTCTGCTTCGAGTAGTCCTTTGAATTTTGCATAATTGACTTTTACACCGTCATCAAGGTCTAGTTCTATCTGCTCATCAGCTAAATCTTTAATCTTTCTATCAAATTCAAGGCATTCTGTTTGATATTTTGAATATAGTGATGTTAATTTAACATTTCCTTCGTTTTCTGCTCTTTGTATTGCACCGTCCAATTTGTTCTGGAACTCGTGCAAATAATCTTTTCTTATTCTTGATAATGTTGTTTTGTCATACCTGTGCAGATATATTAGAGCGTTGAACCCTTTTTCTTTGCCGCTTGTAAACATCCAATAAATCGGACGTTTTTTATAGATTTGCAAATGGTCTTTGTAGAAATCTTTTAAGAAATATGTTCTAATCCTATCTTCTGCACTCTCAGAACCTTTGCGACCTAAAACATCTGCTATATATTGCATATTCTCATTGAAATATAATTCGCCAAATGCTTTTTTCAAGAACCTTTTGAACTCTTCTATAATATCATCATCAAACCAAGTATCAGAAAGAATTGGTAAAATACCATCTTCATCAACTTCTAAGGTTTGATATTTACTCTTATCAAACTCTCCACCTGCATATATTAATCCTTTTTCATCAAGAGAATATCTGCCAAACATACAGCCAACAGCATAAGATAGAAGTGATTTTATATCCCTTAATTCATCTGCTAAAGCGACTGTAATATCTTTATCATCGACCTCTGGAGTCATTTCATCTTGAAGTCCATAAATTTCAATAAACAATCTGTTCAATTCTTCTTCATTAGCCTTTAGCTTGTTGAACTGTTCTTGTTTATATTCTTTCCATTTGTTGAAACAATCTTCTATTTTATAGTTGTCATGCTGAACTTGTTTCAGCATCTCTTGTTGGTTAGACCCTGAAACGAGTTCAGGGTGACAAGAAGAATGGAATCTCAACAATGGATGTTGTTCAAAATCCCAAGATGTCTCAAAACTATCCCAATCGTCTTTTGATATTTGGATGTTTTGTTTTGTGCAATAAATAATTTTATTTTTTAAAACTTCATTTTTTGTATAAGCAACAGGTAAATTTGCAACTTGACCTGCTTCATAATTTAAAGTAGGTGATATTGTTTCTAACATTATTTTTGATATTTTAGAATTCAAAAATGCAATATCGTATAACATTCTTAAGTTATCATTATAAAAAATACAACATCCGGCTACATCAAATACATAACCCTTAGGGTAATATCTAAAAGCAATATTACCACTTGAAATTTTTGACCAACTTATACATTCCTTGAAATACTCACTTATACTTTTTATTGTTCTTGAATAAGTTGAATATAGTTCTTCTGCATATTCTTTTACTTCTTTACCATTGTGTTCATAATTTATTAAATATTCTTTATTTCCATACCATTTTCTATACTCTCCTCCTTTATTGTATGGATACCATTTTTTTTGTGATTTTATAGCTTCATCTTCACATGTTACATCTAATTCAATTTTATTGTTATTAACTTCTGACCAAAATCGTAAAAATCTATTGTTATCAGAAGTTGCCATCCCTTGTCTAGTATCACCATATTTTTTTAAAATCTCATATTTTTCAAATGCGAGTCTTATATTATCGCTAGCCCAGTATGCAATCGGCGACCCAGGTATTGAGTGGAATCCATTTTGTTTGCAATAATATATATTACCTTGATTGAATTCTAAATACTTTTCTTCTTTTAATTTAGCATTCGGATATTCTGTTAATTTAACAAATCGTCCAATATATTCAGGTAATTTAACTTTTCTTGTTATATAAGTTGTTGTCTGAACAACTTCTCCTGCAAGCTCTTCAAAAGCTCTTGTTCCTAAATGCAACATGGTATCTATAGAAGCATTATTCAACAAGTGTTCTCTTAAACTTTCGTAACTGCTTAAGAACATCCAAGAGTGCTGATTGACAGTAGCACTATAATAATTTTGTTTAGTATGATTTAAAATAACTTCTTTGAATACTGCAAACATATCACCTTTTGACATTGGATACTTTTTCTTTACATATTCAGATAATTTAAGGCTCATACCTTTATTACCCATATATGGAGGGTTAGCAATTACGCATTCATACTGTTGTTGCATAATACGAGCTTGTTTGATTAATTGAGGTAATTTGTCTCTTAATTGTTCTGTAATATCAGAATATAAAAGTCCCATATTTAGAGTTTGCACAGCATATAATCTTTCTTCCCAAAAACTGAAATCAAAATCTTTTACATCAAGAATTGAGCCATATTCTTTAGCGTCTTTGAATGTTTTTTGTAATAAATCTATCTGTGCTTGTGCAAGTAATTGGTTAGTTACACCATTCATTAGGCATTCTTTTACTCTTGAATCAAACCAATTGGTATCTTGAATAGAAGTTATATTTAGTTCAACGACTTTGGATGAAATATCTTTGTCATATTCTCTAGCTTTCATAATTACAGCAAGCTGAGCTAACTGTGAAGCTCTATCACAAATATCAAGTCCATATAAATTTTTTGTCAGAATCAATTTAGCAATCTCATCTTCCATATATCCAGCAGATTTGTAAATTTGGTATAAAACTTCAAAAGCTGTTACCAAAATATGCCCAGAACCACAAGCAGGGTCTAGAACTTTTATATCTTCTGGAGAGATATTTTTATTTATAATTTCTTTTAGTTTTTCTTTAACATTATCTTCTTGTTCAGCTGATTCTAAATAGTACTTAAATTTAGACTGTAATTCTTCATTAGGACGAGCTTCAAGCCAGATTTTCCCAACTGAATTTTCAACCATATATTTTACTATCCATTTAGGAGTAAAAATTTGTGTCGCAGCTGGAATATTCTCTTTTGAAATCTTTTTACCCTTTTTTAAATCTGCAAAGACTTCATCTTTTCTTTCTGCTATATAATACTGATAAAGCCAGCCGATAATTTCTACAACTTGCCAGTTGGATTTATCAAGAGATAGCATTTCTTTTATTACAGAATCAGCACTATTCATCCCTTGTGGGAATAATAATTCTGTATAGTCTTGGATTTGTTCAAACAAGAATGGAAGTTTTTTGTTCATCACATTACATTGATGGATTAGTAATGTCTTAAAAATTGTATCCTGATTATTATTTTGAACAGCTGATATAACAGTTTGTTTTTCTGCATCTTTCAACTGTGATGATACAGATACTGCAAATTGGTTAAGGTTATCTATATTTGAAATAATATTAAAATTATTTTCGCTATAGCCATTAACTTCCATATAATATAGAGCAATGAATCTGTTGAACCAAGTATAAGCAACTTCATCAATCAAGTTTTCATAACCTTTTGATTTAATTTCTCTTTGTAAGGTCTCAACTTGTTTTTTGCTAAAGAACTCTCCATTTATTTTCACTTGTCTGTCATCTTCAAATTCATAATTGACAGCTCTATTATCTTCATAAAATCCCATCAGTTTTGCTTGAAGTTCAACTCTTTCTTTAAGTTTTCTTCTTGCTTTTATAGCAAAGTCTTTTAGTGCTGATTTATCTAATGTTATTTCGTTTTCTAATAGTTCTGTCATCAATACTTCCTCATTGATTAAATTTTGTTTTACCTTGCATCTGTCATTCCGAACTTGTTTCGGAATCTTACCTAAAAGAAGTTTTACTTGTTATTTGGTTAGACCCTGAAACTAGTTCAGGGTGACATTTTTTATTTACTCTTGGTTTTTACCCCCTAACATTTACCCCTACCCCCCTTGGAGTTTAATACGTTTATTGTTCCTGATTCTGTTTTTCAACTCTTCTGATAGTTTATTGATATAGTTATCAACATCTTCTTCAGTCTCAAGAATTTGCATTGTCTGAACAACATTTGTAGGATTTACGAATACTAATTCTTTCTGAATCATTGGTTCAGAGTCTGGATGTTCTTCTGTACCTGTTTGTTGTTGTAATTCTAAATTCTTTTTTGCAATGCTATCTTCTGAAATTTGTTTCAAAAGTTTTTCATAATATAATTTTGCTTTTTCTTCAATAGCCTTTAACTCTCCAAAATCAGTTGCTCTTTCATACAAATCAGTAACATTAATCTTGAATAAATTGCTATATCTTTCAGAATCAAGCCCCTGCTTTAATGCTTCTTCTGCTAAATAATAAGCTAAATCACTTATAACTTCTCCTAATGCCTGTTTATAATCTTCTAATACATTATTAACAATAGAAGTTATATCCGAATTTAAGACAGGAAGGTCTTTAATCATAGAATATGGTTCAGGAGAATCTATTATCGATTCAAGTTTAGAAATTAGTTCATTTAATTTAGCAACCTCTTCTGATTCAAAAGTTGTTAAATAAACTTCATTTCTTTTTACTCTGTCATATATTTTCAATGATTCATCAAAAATACCAACTTGAGTATTAAAGAATGATTTTAGGAGTTTATATTCTTTTTTCCAAGTTAATAAATTATCCTTTTGCTTTATCAATAAATCAAATAATCCGTTTACATCTGGCTCATTCTTAAGCTCTTTTAATGTAGAAAGACCAAGTTCAATAACAGTCTTTTTAGGATATTTTGGGTTATTATGTCTTCCATTAAGCTCTTGTAAATCTCCAATCATATTTTGAAGATTTTCTCTTATTAAATTTGCAAGTTTTTCTCCATCATCTACAAAGTCTTGTTTTTCAAATAGTTCTTGTGCTATTGCTATTACTTGCTGGATTTTTGCACTATCTATTTTTTCTTTCAATTTGATTACAGTGCTTTGAATTTCTCTGTCATTTGTCAAATATTTTACTGTATTATAATCCTGATAATTGCATTGAACACCATTATAGAGAATAGAAATATCTCCTTTAACAGCTAAATCTGCGACAACACCTGCAATATCATTTATAGACCAACCATAAGGTTTTCTTGTGTATTGTTGTTTTAATCCCTGCATTGTAACAGTGCAACTCATCGAGTTATTTAGTTGAATAAATGCTAAAACATCATCAAGAGCTTTTTTGTTTCTTTCATCCAATTTACCTTGAGGAGCAATGAGTTTTGCATGGATTTCTTTTTCATCCCTAACTCTTTCTTGGATAAAATGAAGGTTCGTATATGTATTTTCTACAATTTGTTTCAAAGCATTTTCAATCTTTGCAGCAGCACTTGTTGCACTAACTTCCATGATCTGACCGTTTGTGTAGAAAGTAGATTCAAGAATAGCTTGTTCTAATAAAGTTTTTACCCTTTTCTTGCGTTCTATTAATTCAGCACCTCTGTTTTTTAATATCATATCCTGCATTTCAGACTGTTTTACACTGCTTTTTTGCTTGATATACTTGTCTGTTTTTAAGATAGTTTCAAGTTCTTGTAGGTAACCGTTTTCATTCAATTTGATAAATAATGTATTTCCTGCAAGGAACTTCATTTTTAGCTCAGATTCGCTGAATTTATAATCAGAGTTCATTGAAGTGATAAATTTAACTTCTATATCTTCTGCTTGGCTTCCTCTTACTACATCATCAACTTTTCTTACAAAATAATAAGACTGCCCTTGAGGATATGGAGTTATTGACTTTTTAGTATAAATCTCTTCATATATATTTCTATAGACTTCATTTAACACATCGCTAGAATCAATCTGAGTGTTTTTTATACCTCTTGTCACATCTTGCTCTTCGTTTGTTAAGAATGAATATTCTTCTCCATTTTGTTGTATTAGTGTAGCTTGTTTTAATCTTGTTAAAGCTCCTTCTATTTTGGATTTTAGTGCATTTTTACTTTCATTAATATTTGATATCATTAATGTTGCAATATTTTCTACATCACAAGGAACTTCTTTAATGTATTTAATCAAGAATAAAACAGTTAAGACTTCGATATCAAAATCTTCTATATCTGGATTACCCTCTTTTGCTTGTGCAATTATTCTGACAATATCTGTATCTATAAAGGTTTGAATCGTAGAATAAAAAACATTGAATGGAACTAATTCTGTAATCTCTTTGTCCCCATACTCTTTTAACGCTGTGTGGAATGCATTAAGCATAGAACGCTCCCCTGAAGCTAAGTGAGCCCCAGCATGAGAGAAGTTTCTTAATTCTGTAAACACACTTTGTAACAACTTGAATTGATATGGAACAAATGGATAACAATCAACAAAATCATCTGAGTTCTCATACATTTTCATGCCAGAAGTTTGGCTTGAAAATGTTATTAAATTTGCCAAAATCTTTTCTTGTTCGTTGTAGTAATTAGAAAGAAGAGTTCTTGCATCTGTTCTCTTTTCTAATAATCTTCGTTTGATAACTTCATCAGTGTTTGAACCAGATAAACTTAATTTTGTATCAAATCTGCCTTGGATTTTTGAGAAATCTTGGTCTCTGAAACGTTCTTTTGTTATAGAATCTATTGCTTCTTGAGATGTTACCATTACCCAAGCTCTTCCATTACACATAGTACCCAAGTTTTCAACAACTGTCTGTAAACTAAGCATAAGGTTTGTATTATCGCTTATAAATTGTCCAATTTCATCGACTAAGAAAATAATTCGATTCTTACTACCTTTACTTTCGAGATGTTCTTTTATTAGCTTTGCAAACCCTTCTGGTGTAATCCCCGAATCTTCAACAACATCTTTAAATAAGTCTTGTGTACTTTGTTCTGTTGTCCCTGCAACTTGAACATATGCCTTTATAAAGAAGTCTTTAAAGAATCCAACTGCATTAGATGCTTCTTCCCAAGATACACCGCTTTCTGCGGTTATAATTTGTTTAAATTCTTCGTATTTTCCATTTTTATCAAGATATCTTTCAATATCTGCAAGTTTAGGGTAGTTTGCAGAGTAACCCTGAGATTCGTTAAAGACCTTTAAAAAGACTTCAACAATGCCATCTTTTCTTTGTTTTGTATCTTTTGAACTTTTAGAATCAATGTTGAACAAAATAGTTTCTGTAGGAACAGATGTAGCCAATTTCATATCAGCAAAAGTCCAATCATCTATATTAGATTTCCCTTCAAAGAATTCTATTGTTTTTTTACCTTTTACTTCTTTGTTGGCAAGTAGATATGATAGCATCTTTAAAAAATGAGATTTACCAGAACCAAAGAAGCCAGAAATCCATACTCCGATTTTATCAGTTCTTTCTTCAAATGAGTTTTTATAATTACTATAAAAAGTGCTAAAATGCTTAGAAAGTTCTTTTGTAACAACAAATTCGTCCAATTCTTGATAAATAATAGCTTCGTCATCAACTTGCTCAACTTTAACAACACCATTAATGTTCCTATTAATATCTTTCTCAAATAATTCTCTTAGCTTCATAACTACACCTTTACTCATTTGCAACAAGCCTAAATGCTCTGTAATAATTATCATCTTTTAAGCCATCAAAGTTTGAACCTTTAAATAGCCTTAATTCTTTTTGGTCGTATGTACCAGGATAGAACATAATAACTGGAATCTTATCTAAAACTGCATGAAGATTATTTAAGACATTATGCGACCTTACCAAAGGATACACCTTTCCTACACCAGATAAAATAACAAGATTACTATCTCCTAGCTCTTTTTTTATCATATTTACAAATTCTTCTATATTAATAACCCCTCTAAGAGTATTAATAAGACTTTCTGTTCCTTGTCTTTCTTCAGTTTCTATTGCTAAATCAAGATAAGTTTTACTACCAGCAGTTTTATCAGTTAGGATTTTTAATAACATCTCAAATAAATCAAATTCTATAGGTTTAATCTTTGAATTGGCATAAGAATAACTGCTTACAAAATCCTTGATATATCTTCTTACAATTAGTTCATCTGAAGGTTCATAATCAAAGATATGAAAATTTAACTCTCCACCCAACGATTGTTGATTGAAAAAAGAATCCTGTTCAATTATTGCTTTAATTTTATCCAGTCTTGCTCTAAGTTCCATTACTTATCCTAACATTGCTTTTGCATACCTTTTATCACCAATTTCTTCTAAATGATTAGTAATCTGGTATATACCAAGAGGGATTGTTAATTCTGCATTATCTCTATTTGTTCCTATATATCCAGCTCCACTTAGAATCTCAAAATACGCTAATCTAAGCCTTTTTAATGTTGTTTCTTTAAAGTTAGCCACAGTTTCACTCTGTTCTGCTTTAATCGAAAAATAGTTGGATATATCAGATTTAGAAACTTCCATTTGTCTTGAAAACACTTTATCTATTAAGACTTCTTCCATAAATTCAAGAAATAATCTGTCATATTTTAAAATTGCATAAAAATTAATAAGTCTTCCTATTTCATTAGGTTCAGTTAATAGCACTTCAATCAAATAGTCATCTAAATAGTTTGCTCTTTCCCATACAGCACCAATATGTTTGTTTATAGCCTTAAAAGAACGATATTCAAATAAATTCTCATTAATAATTTTATCGGTTGCTTCTTTTTTGCTTAAGCCTTCTTGTAGTAATTTAACTGCAACCTTAAACTCTGGATAAAGAAATTGATTTCCAGTCATCCTAGCACTATATTCTTTAGAAACAGAATTACAAACATCTCGTTTAACCATAGTATAATCTTACTACAAACATGCCTGTTTTTAACATTTTTAGTGTATTACTTAATAAATGAAATAGTAAGTAAATTGTGCAAAGTTTTATGCTATACTACAAATAATATTTGAACAATATTTGGTATGGTTTCGTTAAAATTAATAATGGAGTTATATATGAAAAAGTTTTTAGTTTTATTGTTAATGTTATTCTTTGTAAATGTAGCTTGTGCTGTTAATTCTTATGATAGATATGGTCAAAAAACTGGTTCATACAAACAAACAACATCGGGATACAATTCTTATGACAAGTACGGTTCTAAAACAGGCTCATATAAGGAAACATCATCTGGATATAACAAATATGACAAATACGGTCAAAAGACAGGAAGCTATAAAAAGACCTCTTCTGGATATAATTCCTACGATAAGTATGGACAGAAAACTAGTAGTTACAAGACAAATTCTAATGGCGTAACAACAAAATACGATAAGTACGGGCAAAAAGTAGGAACATTTAAAAAAGATTCATCTGGAAGAATAACAGAATACGACAAATACGGCAGAAAGGTCGGAAGTTACAGATAAAAATTAGAATTACATAAAACAATAATTTATTTCAAGATGTTTAGTAATAAAAATTTCAAAATCTTGGCTGTATCTTTCTCCAGTGATTAATTTTGAAAGATAGCTTTCAGTTATTTTCAAATGTTTTGCCAGTTGCTTTTGAGGTAAGTTCCTTATTAAAAGTTGGAATCTTATCATTTTCTCTCGCTTATACAAAAATCTACTACCTCCATTGTTTGGAGATTTGGACATTTTTTGTTCAAGCAGTTCAATCTGCTTTCTTAATTCTTTGCGCATAAAAACTCCTTAAAATTAGTTTGAGTAAGCATTGGGGTACACACATTTTAACTCGTTTTGCGGAAACATCAAGTTATAAATATTTACCTGTAAATTCCAATTCAAAATTATTGTTAACTTTTAAGAGTTTAAAGTTTTTATTCTTTTCCAAAAAAGAAGATAACACTCTTCCATCACCATCTATATCAATATTCTTTTTGCTATTATCAACTTGTTGACTTGGATGATATGGACAATTTGCTTTTTTATTCCACGCATATGCAATAAGATTAATATTTTTATTTTCGTTTTGTTGTATGTTTTTAATTTGTTCAAGATAATATTTTTTATCTGATGTTTGAATTTGCGTACCCCAAGCAATCATTAAGTCAGTAGAATAATTTCTCACATAAAAATTTATAATTTTCCTATTTAAGTCATTATTATTTTTTGCTTGCTTTTTATAATTTTTAATTGCATCTTGTCCTTTACCATTAATTAGCGAAAAAGTATTTAATATAACAACTTTTGAATAGTTCTTTACATATGCAATTCTGATAACATTTCTTACGGTTTGATCAAATCCCTCATTAGGTAATGAGTTTGATGGGTTTAACATAAATGCTGTTAATGTTTTATTGCCAATGTTGTTTATTTGGATCTCTAAAAAATATCTGTGGCTACCACGTTTTGCAATATTATCTTTAAAAATTCCATATCCACAAACATTAATTTTCTTTTTCTTTTCTCCTGGGTATTTAGAGAAACTGTCAGAAATTATCTGTTCATTTTCTTCCAAGTTAATATTGAAATATTCTTTAATAGTATTTAAAATTAACTTTTCCATAAAATAATTTTATCATGGATTTTAATCATATGTGTCTGAATGATGCAATTTTAATTGAAAACACTTCCATTCTTCCGAGTTTAGAGTGATAGATGTTTGTACAATGAATGAAGAAAAATATATTACAATTCAAGAATTAGCAGAACTCAAAAGTGTAAGCACCAGAGCGATTAGACTTTCAAAGGGAAAATATCAAACTCGCGAAATAAAAGTTAAAGGCGGAAAAAGTTTTGAAATTCTTTTATCGAGTATAGAAGAGGATTTACAGGAAAAATATTATTCTAAACTTGTTTCAATCCCGCCAATAAAACAATTGCCGATTATAGCCGATTTTCATAAACCGGATAAAGCAAAAATAATTGCCCTTGCAAGGTTTGATTTGGTTAATTTATGGAGAGATCAAAGAAAACATCAGGCAGGCAAAAAACAATTTGATTCAGATTTTTTAAGTGCTTACAATTCTAATACTCTTTA
>ENA-ORMR01000276-ORMR01000276.1-human-gut-metagenome-genome-assembly--contig:-NODE-276-length-57198-cov-10.290849_pt1 | contig 57198 bp, 48 predicted proteins | sample MGYA00242107_ERZ509003 | MGnify/ENA primary metagenome ERZ509003 (study PRJEB26280, sample SAMEA2338699) | human gut metagenome | biome: human gut; feature: human-associated habitat; material: faeces...
GTTGAGCTTGGCAAGCCGGTCACAATAGGCGATAATGTATGGATCGGCGGTAATACGGTCATCAATCCGGGCGTTACCATAGGTTCAAATGTTGTCATAGGCTCAGGGTCGGTTGTCACAAAGAATATTCCGGATGGTGTGATAGCTGCCGGAAATCCATGTAAAGTCATAAGACAGATAACAGAAAAAGATAGGCAATATTGGCTTGAACAGGTAAAGGAATTTGAGGCAGACACAGGCGAGCAGGTGCTGTAGTGGGGACGTTTCTTTTGTCACAAGGAGTGTCCCCTGGATTGGTTTTATATGACAGAGGGACACTCCTTGTGACAAAAGAAGCGTCCCTAGAGAGGATATACATTTGACAAATTACAGATTTACTTTCAGCTACGATGGCACCCGCTATCATGGCTGGGAGAGCAAGACAAATGCAGATACGGTTGAAGGCCGTATAGAGGCGGTGTTGTCGAAAATGGTGGATGGAGATAACGGTAAGACAGCGGATGTATGTAGGGAGAATATGTCCGCAGATATCCGGGATACGAAGACACCAGCAAAGGTGGATATCCATGGCGCAGGTAGGACTGATGCGGGAGTGCATGCCAGAGCCATGGTCGCAAGCGGAAGGCTGAATACCAATAGGACACCGGATGAGATAAAGGATTATCTGAACAGATATCTGCCTGCAGATATATGTGCGCTTGATGTTACTGTGGCTGGAGACAGGTTTCACGCAAGGCTGAATGCGACCGGCAAAATCTACGAATATACACTGTATGTAGGATTAGAGAAACCTGTGTTTGACAGAAATTATGTGTGGTGTGTACCTCAGGGAAGTGTGCTTGATGTGGATGCGATGAAAAAGGCTGCATCGTATCTTGTCGGAAAGCATGATTTCAGATCTTTCTGTGGCAACAATAAAATGAAGAAGTCAACGGTGAGAACCATATATGATGTGGAGATAGTCAAGGAGGGAGACTATGTCCGCATGAGATTTCATGGAAATGGATTCCTGCAAAATATGGTGAGGATACTCACTGGAACTCTGGTGGAGATAGGATATGGACATATGGATGCGGAGCATATGCCGGAGATCATAGTGGGGATGGACAGGCAGCTTGCCGGGCCTACGGCTCCGCCACATGGACTATGTCTGCTTAAGGTTGAGTATGATTGAGACGGCAACAGGGCTGTTAAAGCATAGGCTGGGAGAAATATAAATATTTGAATAAAGGGTAAAAGGGGTCATACAGATGATAAAGAAGCTTGGAGTAAGATACAGGATAAGCTGCAGTATAGGTGCGGTTATATTTGGCGTGATAGGTGCGGTTATATTTGGAGTCGCGATGGGCATAGATGAAGGACAGGTGTGGATTGGACTGGGAGCAGCACTTTTCTGGGGATTTGCAGTATGGTTCATATCACTTGCAGTCAGACAGAGCAATATAAGAGATGTTCTGGACTATTGTAAGAAAAAGCCACACCCGGAATATGAGATGGAGCGTATTGAGCAGTTCTACAAGGCGGGAGCTTCTGTATGTGGACTCAGACTTAACAATGAGTTCTTTCTGTATATAAAGGGTGACACAGTAAACTTTGCAGAGACAAGGGAACTGATGTGGGTATTTAAGATTGTTACCCAGAACAGATTTTACGGAATTAAGGCCGGAAAGTCATATCAGATTGAAGTGAAGCTGAATGACGGAAGTGGAATGGCCCTGACGATGAAGAATGAGAAGATGTGCGATGATGTCATTGCATACATAGAAAAGATGGTTCCGTACATAATATTGGGATATAATGATGAAGTGAATAGCCTATATAACAAAAATCCACAGGAACTGGAGAGAATAGTAGATGAGAGAAGACATCAGTACTTTGAGCAGGTGCCAGTGCGATAATGAAGATGTGAATACGCTCAGATTGTTCATGGACATTGGCGCTATGATGATCAGAAATGGTTCCGAAGTTAAGAGAGTGGAGGATACCCTTCGAAGAATGGGAAAGGCATATGGCGCAGAGCGCATGGATGTGTTTGCCATAACCTCAACACTCGTGTGCACTATGAACATGCCGGATGGAACGGTGTGCTCCATGACCAGAGGCACCAGGGATGGAACAAAGACAGATTTCTGGAAACTGGAGCGTATAAACGCTCTCAGCAGGGAATATTGCAGGAAAAAGATTGATACGGACAAGCTGAAGATTTGTATTGAGGACATAGAGCATAGCTCTGCCCCGAGATTCAGAGTCTGCCTCGGAAGCGTGCTGGCAGCTGGAACGCTGGCGGTATTTTTCGGTGGAAATATCCTTGACGGAGTATTTGCAGCGGTTTTCGCATTAGCTATATGGCTGATGCAGGTGTATTTTGCTCCGGTGTGTACGAATAATATTCTTTTTAATTTTGTGTGTTCATTTGTCACGGGAGTTCTCATTGGAGTGGCGGGGCACATTTTCCCGATACACGGGGACAAGGTTATGATAGGTGACATCATGCTGTTGATTCCGGGACTTGCCCTCACAAATGCAGTTAAGGATATGTTCGTTGGCGATACCATAACGGGCAGCCTGAGACTGGTGGAGTCGTTGCTCTGGGCGGTGGCGATTGCGTGTGGATTTGCATTGGCGGTGTACGTTGTGGGAGGTGTGTAGATTGCAGCAGGTTATAGTACAGATAGTAACGGCGCTGTTTGGGTCTCTTGGATTTGCGCTTATGTTTAATCTCGGAAAGCGGAACGTGATACCTGCGGCGATAAATGGTATGTGCACATGGATCGTATATATTCTTGTTCGAAATGTCATAGATGATGTATTCGTACCGTCACTTGCTGCCAGTCTATGGGCGGCGGTATTTGCGGAGGTGGCAGCCAGGGTTATGAAGGCTCCGGCGAATCAATATCTGATCGTTGGACTCATACCGCTTCTTCCGGGCGCGCCACTATATTATACATTAAGTTCTGCATTTGATTCCGACTGGGTGGCAGCTAGAAGCTGGGGAAATGACACGATGATGTTTGTTCTCGGTATTGCAGTTGGTATAAGTGCAGTGTGTGGGTGTGATGATATAATCAAGAAGCTTTCTAAAAAAACAGATAAAAGGAGTCAGGAAAATGATAGATAAATATGGGAAAAAGCTATTTATATTTTTAGGCTGTGATGTGGTGTACTTTATTCTCTGGGTCATACCTGCAATAAAGATACCGGCACTTGCGGTTGTGTTTACAGGACTGGGACTTCTGACGTTGACAGCCCTCAGCTTCATTGAGGGAGAGGATGATACGTTTAGACATATAACAGGGGAAGAGCAGTGGTTCAAGGTTGCTTTTCTTTCGGGTATTATTCTTACTTTGATTGGAATTGTGCTTCTCCTGGTATTGATATAGTGACAAGAATATATGAGGTACAAAAAGCTCCGTGCAGTGGATTTGCTGCACGGAGCTTTTTGCTCTCTTGATAATAGACCTTAATAAAGTCTTAAGGAATCGGCAGGTTGTTTCTTAATGCGTGTTTCCAATAGAATTGATACAAGAACGGGACAACGCATACAGAGTGTGTGGGTTTACTGCAGTGTATTTGACAGAAGATCTGAAAGGGGCGTTGGAATATGAGAAAGAGGTCAAAGACCGTAGTGGTGTCCATTGCAGTTTTGGGAACACTTATCTGTGTCTGCCTTGGCGGATGCAGTGACAAAAAAGGCGATGCATTTGCCGAGGAGGAGAGGACAACATATATATACGGCGACTCCATACAGGAGGGAGATGACGGAGCTCTCCTGTCTGTGAGACTTGGTGTTCCCGGTGCTTGTAACGTTGAATTCGACACCGGAAAGTCAAAGCTGAGAGATATAAGATTATCCACTGAAAACATAGTGGTGCCGGACACTGACGCAGCATACGTCGTGGATTATGACAATCTTAAGATCAAAGCTGAGGAAATACAGAAGATGGTTGAGGGGGTATTTGACAAGTCAGCTGGCATATATTGCCGGAATGATGGCGACGAGTACATGACGAAGGATGAGATACAGAGTGACATAGATATGGCTGAGATATATCGGAAGCAGGCTTTGGAAGATGGACAGGCAGAAACAGCTGAGATGTACGCCGGTGATATCAAGAATATGCAGGCAAGGCAGAAAGAAGCACCTGATACATACACTCCGGTGTCTGATTATGGACCGAACATGATATACACAGGCAAGGCAGATGGAGAGAAATACAGCTTGTGGGTATCGGCAAATGATGACGATAGCACATCCCGTGGAATAAGCATTATGTTCAGTCCGGCGGGGGATCAGGAGAAGAATGAGTTGTCCAGAGTTGACGACTCGGTGTATGTGGAGACGGTTCCTGAGAGTTCTGTCGGGGCAGATGTGGCAGATATGAAGAATAAATGTACCATGACGGAGAATGCGGCCGAGAGTGAGGCGATGGTTTTTCTGTCAAAGCTTGGTCTGTCGGGACTTGCAAGCCAGAGCTGTGAACCTGTGATAAGGAGATGGCAGAACAGCACATTTGACACTGTAGACATGGAAAAGAACGGATATGCAATCGAATTTGGCTGCCAGATAGGCGGAATAGATGTGATCTATAAGGACCTTACAGCTGTGGACAATCTGAATACTGAGAAGGGATATGTCATGCAGGAGGGCGATAAGATGACCGTGTTTATCGATGATGATGGTGTGTTCTATGCCAGAGCCAGACTGTGTACAGATACGAATTCATATGTCAGAAAGAAGGCTGATCTTTTGAGCTGGGATGAGATGATGTCGGCTGCGGATGAGAGCATAGCTGAATATTACAGGCGATACCCCACCGCATATTCTGAAGTGGAGTTTAACAACGTGGAGCTGTTGTATGTGCCAGAGGTGGATTCTGCCGGAGACATGCAGTACGTGCCAGCGTGGGTATTTACACAGACAGAAGGTGGAGATGTTCTAGATGCAGGGATGGCAAATGGGCATATATCACAGGTGGTATACATAAATGCGTTAGACGGCAAATATATTGACATTGCGGAGACAGCAAAGGCTCTTGGCACGTGGGGTGGTTATGAGTCTGGAAAAACAATTTCAAAATAGTTTGTTGTATTTGCATCATGTGAAATGTCTTATATATGTGACTTATGTAAGGCACCAGAAAAATGATCACAGATAAATAATAAAAATTTGGGGCGCGGTTAAGCCACAATGAGCATGATTTAAATCCCGGTACTGGGGTGTCAAAAAAGGAGGAAAATAATATGAGCAAGAGTAAACGAGTGGTAAGAATAGCAGCATGTGTGCTGGCTGGAGTTATGGCTGTTCAGCTTGCAGGCTGTGGCAGTAAAAAGGTGGATTATACATTGGACGGTGACGGGACATCCGGAGGATACAGTGAGAGCGATGACGGAGGACGGAGCGGCCTTGCAAAGTCACTTGGTATACCTGACAAATGCGATGAGACATTTGACGTGGGAAAATCAGGACTTTCAGAGATAAGGTGTACGGCTGACAAGGTGGATGTGCCGGATACGGACAAGCTGAAAAAGGTGTATTACACCACGACAAAGCTTGATGCCAAGCAGAGACAGACCATAGTGGAAGGACTTCTGGACAGATCCCAGGGGATATACGTGCGAAAGGAGGGTGTGTCCACCAAAGATGAGCTGAAGAACATGATAGAGATGACAAAGAAGTTCAAGGAGGAGGCTGCCAGTCAGGGCGATGACACATCTGATTCATGGTATGATGCACAGATCGAGACGTACAAGAGCCAGATGGCGGAGGCACCTGAAAGTCTGCCGTTGCTTGAAAATTATGATGATCCGTATGCAGCATACACAGGAAAGCATGGAGACAAGGATTATACGGTAGCTATTTCAGGCTACAGCAGCAATGAGAAAGTAGACTCCGGAATGTATATGGCATTCAGTTTGGCTGAGACTGAGGAGAACGCACTTCTGGATGGAGTTGCCGGAGCCACGTATACATATGTCACCGGAGAGAGCAGTGTCACAGATGTGGATGTCTCGAACATGGAAAATGAGTGCCGTATTACGGAGAGCGATGCCATATCTCAGGCTATGAATTTCCTTTCAAGCGTAGGGATAGACGGCATGGAATACTCAAAAGTGGAGCCGCTTGTGAGAGTATGGGCAGGTGAAAACGGCGATGTAAAGCAGGCAAAGGTAGATGGATATTATGTGGAACTAAACCGCACAATAAATGGTGTTCCGATCAGAAACGGAGAGCTTTATAATGTTGACAACTTACAGACCCAGAAGGGATATATGTACGATATAGATGATATGGCGCATATAAGTGTAAATGACGAAGGAGTCGTATACATGTATTCAACTCTCTATTCGGATTCGGCATCATTTAAGGATGAGGACGTGGATATACTGGGCTGGGACGACATGATATCTAAGGCAAATGAGAGCATTGCAGCATATTACGAGAAATACCAGACAAGGTATGGCAAGATAGAGTTCAATAATGTGGCACTCAGATATGTGTCATCTGTGGACGAATCCGGTAAGATGTGTTATATCCCGGCATGGGTATTTACAGAGAGCGAGGAGCTTCGCGGCGGAGACATATCGGGAGAGATTTCCCAGATCGTCTGCATAAATGCGATAGATGGAAGTTATATAGATCTTATAGAGGATGCCAAGCAGATGAAATTGTGGGATGACTATAACTAAGGGACGGAGGGGACAGGTACCTCCGTCCCCGGGATTCCTAAATAACGGGCAGTAAGTTGTTTTCATAACTTGACTGCCCGTTGTTTTTATAATAGCCGATTTTACAGGTGAAGGACTCTGTCCTTGATCTCCTGGGTACGTCCCTGATTCCAAAACTGTGTTCCGATATATCCGCAGGTACGCCTTGCAACAAAGAGGGTGTTCTGGTCACGGTTGCCACAGTTAGGACATTCCCAGACCAATTTGCCGTAGTTGTCTGTAACTATCTTGATCTCTCCGTCGTAGCCGCACTTTTCACAATAGTCGCTCTTGGTGTTAAGCTCGGCGTAGAGAATGTTGTCATATATGAATCGCATAACTTCCAGAACTGCATCAATATTGTTCTGAAGGTTAGGCACCTCAACGTAGCTTATGGCACCGCCCGGTGAAAGTTTCTGGAATTCAGATTCAAATTTCAGTTTGCTGAAAGCGTCAATATGCTCGGTTACATGAACGTGATAGCTGTTGGTTATATAATTTTTGTCGGTTACACCTGGAATTATGCCGAAACGTTTCTGCAGGTTCTTGGCGAACTTGTATGTGGTTGATTCCATTGGAGTTCCGTATACAGAGTAGCTTATATTCTCTGCGGCTTTCCACTCGGCGCATTTGTCGTTGAGCTTCTGCATTACAGCGAGCGCGAATTTCTTGCCTTCCTCGGATGTATGTGTTTTGCCGATCATACGGACACACATTTCGCAAAGACCGGCATAGCCAAGGGAAATAGTTGAGTAGCCGCCGAAGAGCAGTTTGTCAATCTTCTCGCCTTTCTTAAGCCTTGCCAGTGCGCCGTGCTGCCACAGTATAGGAGCGACATCTGATATGGTTCCGAGCAGACGCTCATGTCTGCACCTCAGAGCCTTGTGGCAAAGCTCAAGACGCTCCTCCAGGATCTCCCAGAATTTGTCCATATCACCGCCGGCTGAGCACGCTACATCCACAAGATTGATGGTGACAACGCCCTGATTGAATCTGCCATAATATTTGCGAGTTCCATCCGGATTTCTTATGCCGTCTTCCTTGGTTGGAAATGATCTGCATCCCATGCAAGGATATACGTCACCGTCCTTCATCTCTCTCATGACCTTTGCTGAAATATAATCCGGAACCATGCGCTTGGCAGTACATTTGGCTGAGAGCTCGGTGAGGTACCAGTATTTTGAGTCGGGTGTGATGTTGTCTTCATCAAGCACGTATATAAGCTTTGGAAATGCCGGTGTGATCCAGATTCCCTTCTCGTTCTTGACACCCTTGATCCTCTGGTTCAGGACTTCCTCTATGATGAGTGCCAGATCTTCCCTTGTCTGTCCCTCTGGAACCTCATCCAGATACATGAACATTGTGACAAAGGGTGCCTGACCGTTACAAGTCATCAGTGTGATGAGCTGGTACTGTATCGTCTGTATTCCGCTCTTGACCTCGTTCAGAAGCCTTTTTTCTGTTATCTTGTTGATGATATCCTCGTCAAGTGATTCACCGCATTCAGTGCGCTCCTCGATGACCTGTGCGCGGAGTTTCTTCCTGCTGACATCCACAAATGGGGCGAGATGAGACAGGGTAAATGTCTGTCCGCCGTACTGATTGCTGGCCACCTGAGCCACGATCTGGGTAGTTACGTTGCAGGCGGTGAAAAAGCTATGTGGCTTCTCGATCATAGTCTCGCTGATGACGGTTCCATTCTGCAGCATGTCCTCGAGATTGATGAGGTCACAGTTATGCTCCTTCTGTGCATAGTAATCTGAATCGTGGAAATGTATGATTCCGGCCTCGTGTGCTTCCACGATATCCTCCGGCAGCAGCATTCTCTTTGTGAGATCCTTGGAAACCTCACCGGCCATATAGTCACGCTGGGTTGAGTTGATCACAGGGTTCTTGTTGGAGTTCTCCTGATTGACCTCTTCATTCATATGATCGATGAGTGCGAGTATTCCGTTGTCCGTGGTGTTGGACTTACGTGCAAGCTCTCTCTTATAACGGTAACGCACATATTTCTGTGCAACCTCGTATCCTCGCATCTCCATGATTCCGGTCTCTACCATATCCTGTATATCCTCAACGTGGACTGCGTGGGACATGGATTCAATCTGCTTCTCCAGATTGTCCGCGATGGCGTGAACCTGATATTCATTTAACTGATGGAGATTGTCAACTTCGTTGTTGGCTGCAAGGATGGCATTCTCTATCTTTGACAGATCAAATGTAACCTCTTCTCCATTTCTTTTAATTACATGTACATGTTTTTTTGCTTCTTCTGACACAGCAATAGCCTCCCTCTTCCAATTCGATAAAAGTTCTATAATAATAATCCAATCATTAAATTAATTGAAATCAGGCCGTTAAGGTCTGGTTTGAAATAATATACTAGATGCGGCTGCCCATTCCGCATGGAATTATTTGTAAAGAAAATAAATATGCAGCACGCTGATGCATGCGTAGGTCATCAGGCTTGCGCTTGCGACAATTAATGTAAACACAATATATTTGGTGGGGATAATGTGAAACACCCACTAGATATTGTGCTCTGTTATTATAGCCATCACAAATGACATTGTAAAGATGAAAAAACATCTTTTAGAATAATAGAACCGGCAGGAGCGCAGAAACATTGATAAATCTTGATAAAATAATTTTGTGGGCAGTCAAAGTCTTGACAAGCCACCATAAAAAGTGATACACACTTATATGAATACAATTTCTAATGGGTATTTTCAAAATCCGTACATTTATATGTGCGAGGGTTGTCAGACCGATGCCTGATGACATAATACAAATATCAAGGAGATAAAAAAATGCAGGAATTAAAGCCAATCAAAGAAGGTAAGGTACGTGAGATTTATGACAATGGAGACAGCCTGATCATGGTAGCTACAGACCGTATAAGCTGCTTCGATGTCATCCTCGACAATGTAATTTCCAAGAAGGGAACAGTTCTGACACAGATGTCAAAGTTCTGGTTTGACATGACACAGGACATACTTCCTAACCACATGATATCAGTTGATGTAAAGGATATGCCTGAGTTCTTCCAGCAGGAGAAGTTTGATGGCAATAGCATGATGTGCAGAAAGCTTGAGATGCTTCCAATCGAGTGTATTGTACGTGGATATATCACAGGTAGTGGCTGGGCAAGCTACAAGGAGAATGGCACAGTATGTGGAATCAAGCTTCCAGAGGGACTTAAGGAGTCAGATAAGCTTCCTGAGCCTATCTACACACCATCAACAAAGGCGGAGATTGGCGATCACGATGAGAATATATCATATGAGCAGAGCATTGCTCACCTCGAGAAGTACTTCCCAGGAAAGGGCGAGGAGTACGCTTCAAAGCTCAAGGAGTATACTATAACACTTTACAAGAAGTGTGCAGAGTATGCACTTACAAGAGGAATCATCATTGCAGATACAAAGTTTGAGTTTGGCCTTGATGAGAACGGCAACATCGTTCTCGGCGATGAGATGCTCACACCAGACAGCTCAAGATTCTGGCCAGCAGATGTATATGAGCCAGGTCATGGCCAGCCATCATTTGACAAGCAGTTCGCCCGTGATTGGCTGAAGGCTAACCCGGACAAGGGCTGGAAGCTTCCAGAAGATGTCGCACAGAAGACCATCGACATCTATCTTGAGGGTTACGAGAAGCTCACAGGCAAGCCACTTGGAAAGTAATTACAATATCGAATTATACGAATTTTCAGGAGAAATAGCGTTTAAGCTGTTTCTCCTTTTTTATCTTGTGGGGAAGCTGTTTTTGTTTTGTGAACTTCGTTGAAATAAATGGCGCCGGGTGGTAAAGTGTAAATGTTATGAAAAGGCAAAATCAAGTGAGATTTTACAAGGAGGTAACAATGAAGAATATGCTGCGTGTGGCAGCCGTTACGCCGAAGGTTCACATCGGAAGTGTCAGCGGAAATGTCAGAGAGATAATGGATATATATGAAGAGTATAAGGATGCTGCGGATATCATAGTGACGCCAGAGTTGTCTATCACGGGATATACCTGTGCGGATCTGTTTGAGAACAGAAAGCTCATAGATGGTGCGAGAAGAGGTCTTCTTCAGCTTGCCATGGCGACTTGTACCGGTCAGTCGGCACTGGTGGTCGGTCTGCCATTTGAGGTGGACGGGGAGCTGTTCAACTGTGCGGCGTTCCTGCAGGGCGGAAGAGTCATGGCCATCGTGCCGAAGACTTATCTTCCAAACTATGGCGAGTTCTACGAGAAGAGATGGTTCTCAGCCAGAAAGTATGATGCGGTGATGGTCAATCTCATGGATCCGGAAGATGATGGAGATGAGCTTGAATACAATGCCGGTTCAAAGAAAGCCGGGGGCAGGGGTGTTGGCAGTGAAGTGCTGTTTGGCAACAATGTGATGATAGAGATGGGCAGCGGAGACCAGAGAGTCAAGCTTGGCATAGAGATATGTGAGGATGCCTGGACTCCGGTTTCGCCGGGAAGACTTCTCGCCATGGCGGGAGCAGAGGTCATACTCAACCTTTCCGCGTCAAATGAGGTCATCGGAAAGGCTGCATACAGGCACAAGCTGATAGGAAGTGTGTCATCGGACTGCCTGTGCGGATATGTGTATGTGTCCGCTGGAATGTACGAGTCCACATCGGATCTGGTATTTTCAGGACACAATCTGATGTACGAGAACGGCAAACTCCTCGGCGAGGTAAAGCCATTTGAGGACGGAGTATTGATCAGGGATATAAGTCTTACCAAGATCAGACACGACAGGATAGCAAACAAGTCATTTGCCGACTGTAAGCGTGATTTCGCATTCAGAAAGTATGAGACGGTGGTGTGCGATACCCCACTCATGGACAAAGGGAATGTGCTCATGAAGGTGAAGATGACACCATTTGTCCCATCGGGAAATAAGCTTGAGAGGTGCATGGCGATATTCAAGATGCAGGTTGCCGGACTTCAGAGAAGGATAGAGGCGACCCACTGCAAATGTGTGGTCGTGGGAGTGTCAGGTGGACTTGATTCCACACTGGCTCTGCTGGTTTCGGCACAGGCGGTGAAGAATGCGGGACTTCCATCCACAACTGTCGTGGGAATCACCATGCCGGGATTTGGAACGACAAACAGGACGAAGAACAACTCCACGGAACTCATGAGACTGCTCGGCTGTGACAGCAGAGAGATAAGCATAGCTGCATCGGTGAGACAGCATTTTGCCGATATCGGACAGGACGAGAGCGTGCATGACGTCACTTATGAGAACTGTCAGGCGAGGGAGAGAACACAGATACTCATGGATGTCGCCAACAAGGAGGGCGGATTCGTGGTTGGAACCGGAGATCTCTCGGAGCTGGCACTTGGCTGGTGCACCTACAACGGCGACCATATGAGCATGTATGCGGTGAATACAAGTATACCAAAGACGCTGGTGCGCTCACTTGTGAACGAAGTCGGACACTTCATGGAGGTTGATGGATTTGCGGGCATCGCGCCGATCATAGACGATATCATAGACACACCGGTCAGCCCGGAGCTGCTTCCACCGAACCCGGACGGAACCATCGCGCAGAAGACGGAGGACACCGTGGGATCATACATCCTGCACGATTTCTTCTTATATTATACACTGCGATATGGAATGTCACCTGAGGAGGTAAATGAGCTGTGCAAGGAGGCTGTAAGACAGAGTGACGAGTACAATTTCTCAGACAGCGAGATCGACAAATGGCAGAAGGTATTCTACACGAGATTCTTCCGCCAGCAGTTCAAGAGAAACTGCATGCCGGACGGTGTGAAGGTCGGAACCGTGTCGGTCAGCCCGAGAGGTGATCTGAGACTGCCGTCTGAGATAGAATTTGAGGATTTTTTGTAGACATATTTTATAGCGGAATTATAGGATTTTGCCATATATAATAATTATATTTTTACATGAATGTTCAAACATAACCCAATCAGGGGAATACGATGCCGCCGGTCCTTAGGTGGCGCAGCAGGCGGCACCTTAGTACCGTTGCAGGCTGAGTTAAGCGGGAGCGACCCCTGATGGGTATGATTGACATTCATGTAATATTAACTTAGATATTGGCAAAATCCAACATCAAAGGAGGAGAAAAATATGCCATTTATAGATTCAAAGGTTACAGTGAAGATGAGCGATGACCAGAAGGAGACTCTTAAGAGCAGTCTCGGTCAGGCGATAACAACGATGAACAAGACGGAGAGCTACCTTATGGTCGGCATCAACGATGGATACGACCTGTTCATGGGCGGAAAGAAACTTGATAAGGGTGCATATGTGGAAGTCAGCGTATTCGGTGATGTGACTTCTAAAGCGTGTGATGCCATGACAGGAAAAATCTGCGATATATTTGCGGATGTGCTTGGAATCCCGGGAAATGCGGTGTACGTGACTTACCACGGCGTACATGACTGGGGCTGGAATGGCGGTAACTTCTGATGTGGGAAATAGAGATACTTGACGCTCTCCAGAATATACATACTCCATGGCTTGACAAGATCATGGTGGCGATCACATCCCTTGGAAATGCGGGAATATTGTGGATAGTGCTGGCAGCGGTGCTGCTGATCATTCCAAAGACGAGGAAGGCAGGGCTTTGCATGGTCATCGCACTTATCCTTGATCTTCTCATAACCAATTGTCTGCTCAAGAATCTGGTCGCAAGGACAAGACCGTATGATGTGGCGAACTTTACAGATCTGATAGTGAAGAAACCAAAGGATTATTCCTTCCCATCGGGACACACGGCGGCATCATTTGCGGCTGTTACGGCGTTGTTTATGAGCAGAAAGAAATTGTTGGGCGCAATATCCTGCGTGATAGCGATCCTTATAGCGTTCTCAAGAATGTATCTGTATGTGCATTTCCCGACAGATATCATTGGCGGAATAGTGGTAGGAGTGGCAGCAGGAGTGGCAGCAGGATTTATACTTAGAGCGATTGATAAGAAACTTGCAGCCAAGGCGGCAGGCACAGATATAGAGAATCATTGAAAACCAGATTGTGATGATAAAGATTTCCAGGAGCAACATGATCTGGCGGATCGTTGGTTTGGAGGAATATGATTATGAGTGAATATACCATACTGCCGTTGATCAATGCAGCATTTCAGCCGGGTGAAGCGAAAAAGATGGTAGACAGTTTTGAAGATAGGGATTTTCAGGAGATAGCACGTGCTGAATACTATTATTTTACCGGGCAGGCGGAGGAGTGCAATCATATAGCAGAACGTTATCTGATGAGCCATAATATAAAATTGAAGATGTCATCCTGCCTGTTATATGTATATTCTAATCTGACACTTGGCAGAGAAGCTGCATCAAGAAAAGGACTGAGGGAGATTCAGGAATGTCTTGAAAAAGAGACGAAAAATCCTTCATCCGCTGAGGACAGGGCTGTCAGTGTATTTGCGGGATATATGTCCTCTGTGCTTTTGCATCTTTCGGTGGATGAACTTCCGGATGTGGAGCTTTATGCAGTAACATTGCCGCCTGGAATTAAGCTGTTTTCTGCCTATGTAATAGCTCACATGGCATATTTAAAAGGCGAGTATGGCAGGGCACTTGGAATTTGCGAGGCAGCATTGATGTTCAGGGATGATGTATATCCTATTAGTATGATCTATCTGTATTGTATGATTGCAATGTGTCAGATGAATCTGAAAAATCAGCAGAAAGCAAAAGATTCATTGATGCTGGCGTGGAACGTGGCGAAAGAAGACGAATTTCTGGAACCTTTCATTGAACATCATGGTTTGCTGCAGGGACTTCTGGAGTCATGTATCCGCAAGGAGGATTCAAAACTATATAACAAATTATCTGATAAAGTCATTGCCTTTAGCAGGGGATGGATGTCAATCCACAATCCTATGTCAGGAAATTCAGTGACGGATGCATTATCCACAGTGGAATTCTCGATTGCAATGCTGGCAAGCCGAGATTGGAATAATCAGGAAATTGCAGATTATCTGGGATTTTCACCCAATACGGTTAAAACTTATCTGAGCAGGATTTATGAAAAAATGAATATAAATAAGAGGGATGAGCTGAAAAATTATATGCTGAAATAGGAAAATATACATTTTCGTATCGAAACGGAGATTACATGGAAGAAGTCAAAATGATAAAATCTTTATATACAGAAATCACTAACCAAACTCAGATTTATTTTTAAGGGAGGAAACTATATGAAGAGAAGAATTTTGACTACCCTGCTCACTATGTGCATGGTGCTGATGCTGCTGCGGATACCGGCATATGCGGGCAGAGCCTATTGCGACATCTGTGGTAAATGGGTAAGTACAACCGGAACTTATGAATATAAAGACGCTGGATATCATTGGAATCATGTTTATTGCACAGAATGTGGCACTAATATCAGCAATCCGCGTTCTGCGCATGTGTGGAGCGGAACGGCAACCTGCACAAGCGGACAGACTTGTACGATCTGCGGAGGAACATCCACCCCTCCCGGACATGATTGGAACTCAAACTGGATTTCGGATGAAAACAATCATTGGCATGAGTGTAATGTCTGCGCAGAAAAGGGCGATGTTGGAGTACATATTTGGGATAATGGCACTATAACTATTTCTCCAACCTGCACAACAGAGGGGGAGAGAAAGTATACTTGCATTGGATGCGGCAGAATAAAAACAGAGACGATCCAAGCTACGGGTCACGACCTCGTACATCACGATGCACAGGCGGCGACTTGTACCGCAAACGGTTGGGAAGCTTACGATACCTGCAGTAACTGTGATTACACCACCTATACGGAGATTCCGGCAGCAGGTCATAGTTATGGAGATGTAACATACACATGGAGCACAGACAATCAACACTGTACAGCAGAAAGAAAATGTACAGCATGTGATGGCGTAGAAAGTGAGACAGCAGATACAACAGCAACAGTAATACAGGAAAAGAACTGCGTATTGCCAGAATTAACTACATACAGTGTGACATTTGAAAATTCTGCTTTTGAATCTCAAACAAAGGAAAATGTACGGACAGCAGAAAACGCCGGTCACGATATGGAAAAAGTAGAAAAGCAAGCTGCTACTGCTGCAAAAGAAGGAAACAGCACATATTGGTTCTGTGATAAATGTAATAAGTATTTTAGTGATGAAGAAGCAGAAAATGAAATTAAAAAGGAAGACACAGTGCTTGCGAAACTCGCCCCTGTTATTATCAAGGGAGATGGAGCAACAGTAACAGCAGGTGCGAAGAATGCACTATCATTCACATCTGATGCTGCATACAGGGATTTTATTCGTGTTGAGGTTGACGGAAAGACCATAGATGAGAGTAATTATACGGTGGAATCTGGAAGTATAATCGTAACATTGAAAGAGGATTATGTTGCCGGTTTTTCGAAGGGTGAGCATACACTTGGCATTGTCTCTGAGAGCGGAACAGCGACAGCTCATTTTACAGTAAACGAGAAGACAACGGGGACACAGGAGCCTTCGGAAGACACAACCGGTACAACACAGGAGCCTTCGGAAGACGACACAACCAGTACAACACAGGAGCCTTCGGAAGACACAACCAGTATAACACAGGAGACAAGTACAATGGATAAAGCAACACAATCATCTCCAAAAACTGGTGACAGTACAGACTTGCAGTTGTATGTGATTCTTATGATTGTTTCAATAGTGGGTGTTGCAGGAATTTGTGTTAAGAAAAGATTCAAGACCCATTGATGGCTTTGAATGAAATGGCTGTTAGAGCGGAAATTAGATATTAGATCTCTATAAAATAAGGCATATGGACTAAAAAGATGTTCATATGCCTTATTTTAATATGTCTTTAAATACTTTAAATACACAGAAATTTCACAAATGAAACGCCTCTGTACACTATTGACATTAAAAAATAGAAGTATTAATATTTATGCAACTTGCGTCAAATCATATATAGCTGACGATCAGATATCGCATATCATAAATCAAATTCCTGATTTGTACATCTGGGGATTCTGTCAGCATTTCAAAATGAAACAAGGAGGAAATAGAATGATCAAAACATTGCTTGGTCAGGTGGGCGAGTACAAGAAGGACTCAATACTCACACCTGTATTTACGGCGGCCGAGGTCTTCATGGAGATCCTCATTCCATTTGTGACCGCCAAGATAATCGACGAGGGAATCAACGGACAGGACATGAGCAAGGTATATATGTATGGCGGTCTCATGCTTGTGTTGGCTTTCCTGAGCCTTTTCTTTGGAGTGATGGCAGGCAAATTCGCTGCCAGCGCATCAACAGGATTCGCATGTAACCTGAGGGAGGGCATGTACAGGAATGTGCAGGAGTTTTCATTTACCAACATTGACAAATTCAGCACCGCAAGTCTTATAACACGAATGACAACTGATGTGACAAATGTACAGAATGCATATCAGATGCTCATACGAATAGCGGTAAGGGCACCGCTCATGCTCATATGCAGCATGATAATGTGCTTTACCATCAACGTGGAGCTGTCACTTATATTTGTGGCGGCACTTGTGGTTCTTGCATTTGGTCTGTTCTTCATCATATTCAAGGTAACACCTATATTTGACGAGGTGTTTAGAAACTACGATAACCTGAATGCCAGCGTTCAGGAAAATGTATCAGCGATAAGAGTCGTAAAGGCTTTTGTCAGGGAAGAATACGAGGATAAGAAGTTTGGAAAGGCAGCAGAGGTCCTTGCGGAATTGTCCATAAAGGCTGAGAGCCTGCTGGCCTTCAACAATCCTATCATGATGTTCGTCATCTTCACATGCATGATGCTCCTCTCATGGATCGGAGCACATTTCATAGTCGGCGGAAGTATGACGACTGGTAATCTCACCTCACTTTTCAGCTATGTCATGAGCATGATGATGTCGCTGATGATGCTGTCCATGGTATTTGTCATGATATCCATGAGTATGGCAAGTATGAGACGTATATCTGAGGTTCTTGAGGAGGCCCCGACCATGACCAATCCTGATGAGCCTATCATGGAGGTGCCTGATGGAAGAATAGATTTCAACCATGTGGATTTCGTGTATAAGGCTGGCAGTGCAGAGGACACGCTGAAGGATATCGACATTCACATAAAGTCTGGAGAAACAGTTGGTGTGATAGGTGGAACCGGCTGTGGTAAGTCCACATTTGTCAATCTGATAAGCAGACTTTACGATGTGAAGCCGGATGGTGGTTCTGTCTGTGTCGGAGGACATGACGTGCGTGATTACGATATGGAGGTCATCCGAAATGAAGTGGCGGTTGTGCTCCAGAAGAATGTGCTGTTTTCGGGTACGATACTTGACAACCTGAGATGGGGCAAGGCGGACGCCACGGAGGATGAGTGCCGTGAGGTGTGCGGGCTTGCCTGTGCGGATGAATTCATAGACAGGATGCCGGATGGATACAACACCTGGATCGAGCAGGGCGGAAGCAACGTGTCCGGTGGTCAGAAGCAGAGACTCTGTATTGCCAGAGCGCTGCTCAAGAGTCCGAAGGTACTCATTCTAGATGATTCCACGAGCGCAGTTGACACTGCTACGGATGCGAAGATCAGGCAGGCATTTGCAACCAAGATACCGAACACCACCAAGATCATCATATCCCAGAGAATATCAAGTGTGCAGGATGCCGACAGGATCATAGTTCTGGATAACGGAATGGTGAGTGGATTTGACACACATGAGAATCTGCTGAAGAATAACACGATATATAAGGAAATCTACGACGTCCAAATGTCTGGCGGCGGAGATTTCGATGAGAAGATGAATTAAAAAATAATGGAGTGAAAGGAGGAAGTAAAATGGTTGAAAATTCACAGAAACACAGTAGAAGTAAGGCGGAAGAAAATATGGATATAGACATGAAGAAAACGGGAAAGAATCAAGGGAAAAATCCCATGAAGGCACTTGGAAGATTGCTCCGATATGTCTTCAAGGAATACAAGCTGGCATGCGTTACAGTTGTGGTCAGCATACTTATATCGGCACTTGCAATACTGAGTATATCGATGTTCATGCAGAAACTTATTGATGTATATATTGAACCGATGATGAAACAGAGCACGCCTGATTATGGACCTCTCGCCCACAGGATGCTGGGGCTTGGTCTTATACTTGTGCTGGGAATCATTTGCGCATACGCGTACAACAGGATCATGGTAAATGTGACTCAGGGAACCATGAAGAGGCTCAGAGTTCAGCTCTTTGAGCGAATGGAATCTCTTCCGATATCTTTCTTTGACACACATGCACATGGAGATATCATGTCGGTGTACACCAATGATGTTGACACACTCCGTCAGGTAATAAGTCAGAGTATGCCGCAGCTTATCAACTCAAGCATCACATTTATCTCAACACTCATTGCTATGATAGTTCTTGATATACCGCTCACGGTGCTGTCAGTCGTCATGGTGCTTATCATGATAAAGGCGACGTCGAGCTTGGGCGCGAAGTCGGGAAGATACTTCATGAAGCAGCAGCAGGATCTTGGAAAGGTCAACGGCTATATAGAGGAAATGATGAGCGGCCAGAAGGTTGTCAAGGTGTTCTGCCACGAAGAAAAGGCATATGATGATTTCTGCAAGTTGAACAGATCTCTTCAGGACAGCGCCTACAAGGCAAATATGATAGCCAACATTACCATGCCGGTGAATGCGAACCTTGGAAACATAAGCTACGTTCTCTGTGCTGTACTTGGAGGTGTACTTGCAGTAAATGGCTGGTCAGGGCTTACCATAGGAACACTTGTGGCATTCCTGACGCTTAACAAGGGCTTTACGATGCCGGTTACACAGATAAGTCAGCAGATCAATGCAATAGTTATGGCGGCGGCTGGAGCTGACAGGGTATTTACCATGACAGACGAGATGCCTGAGGAGGACGAGGGCTATGTTGAGCTGGTAAATGCAAAGAAGGATGCAAATGGCAATCTCACGGAGACCAAGGAGAGAACCGGACTCTGGGCATGGAGACATAGGCATGAGACAGGTGAAGTGACATACAGGGAACTCACAGGTGAGGTTGAATTTGAGAATGTTGATTTCGGTTACAACCCGGATAAGATAGTTCTGCACGACATAAATATGTATGCAAAGCCTGGTCAGAAGATTGCATTTGTCGGAAGTACAGGTGCGGGCAAGACGACTATAACCAATCTGATAAACAGGTTTTACGATATACAGGACGGCAAGATAAGGTACGACAATATCAACATAGGCAAGATCAAAAAGCCGGATCTCAGGCGAAGCCTTGGTATAGTTCTTCAGGATACACATCTGTTCACAGGAACAGTCATGGACAACATAAGATACGGCAAACTAGATGCCACGGATGAGGAGTGCATCAAGGCTGCAAAGCTGGCAAATGCCCACGATTTCATAAAGCGTCTTCCTGACGGCTACAACACAGTGCTCACCGGAGACGGGGCAAATCTCAGTCAGGGACAGAGACAGCTGCTGGCTATCGCGAGGGCGGCGGTTGCAGATCCACCGGCTCTGATCCTCGATGAGGCTACATCATCCATTGATACGAGAACCGAGGCTATGGTTTCAAAGGGAATGGATGCCCTCATGGCGGGAAGAACGTCATTTGTCATAGCTCACCGACTTTCCACGGTCAAGGACGCGGACTGCATCATGGTCATGGAGCAGGGACGCATCATAGAGCGAGGCACCCACGATCAGCTCATTGACATGAAGGGCAGATATTATCAGCTGTACACTGGCAAGAAGGCCGTGGCTGAATAATCCTCTCCACTTTGTATCGGGGGACATGTATCGGGGGACAGGTACCTCCGTCCCCACAAGCCGCCCCAGAGGGACAGGTACCTCCGTCCCCAGATGAATAGAAATTGTATATAAAAAACAGAAAATTACTTGCAATTTAAAAATGTATGTGCTACCATAAGGGCAATTAATGGTAGTCGCAGTTAAGCTCAACGAGATGAAAGTTTCGTTGGGCTTTTTATTTTCGTAAGGAGGGGCCCGCGTAAGCGGGAGGAATCCTTGCGAAGCACGCATGCGCCCGCGCGAAGCGCTTATGAATGCGCATGCTCAATTATTTTCGTAAGGGGTACCCGCCGTCAAGGCGGGAGATTCCTTGCCGAGGAAGCGCACTGATGTGCGCGCATGTCATCAAGCTACGCTTGACGACATGTTGCGAAGTACGCATGCGCCTGCGCGAAGCGCCTTTGAATGCGCATGTTCAATTATTTTCGTAAGGAGGAAATTATTATGCCACAAAACAAATTACAGGAATTCGTATTCACAACGATCATGGCCATGTTCATGGTCTATGGAATGATCTGCTACAATGTAGCATTAAGCACAGGAGGTTTCACCAATCAGACATTTGTCATGGCACTTCATGAGATGCCGATCATGTGGCCGATAGCTATTGTGCTTGAGCTTTTCGTGGTTGGAAAGCTTGCACCAATGCTTGCGTTCAAGATCGTGAGACCGACTGACAGACCACAGGTGATAACCTTCATGATATCATTCTACATCTGCATAATGATGTGTCCAATCATGAGCCTTATAGCAACTGTTTTGTTCAAGGATTCACCAAGTGTTGGTACATTTATCCAGACATGGGGAATGAATCTCCCTGTTGCACTGCTCTGGCAGCTCTGCTATTGCGGACCACTTGTGAGATTGATATTTAGAACTATATTTAAGAAACAGCTTTCGGGAGCAGGATGCGCTGAGACATCAAATGAGCCTCAGACGGAGGCATGACAATCCGATTTGGCAAGTTTTGCTCAAAGTGTAGACAAGTTATGGGTGAGGTGTTAAAATCCGTTCAAAGCATAGGTAGAGAGGCTGTATATGGGCGAGAAATACATAACATTGGATGAGGTATGCCAAATGCTTTCAATATCGAAGGCGACAGGGCGCAACTGGCTCAGGCTTGGGAAAATTGAATCACAGAGAGCCATGACGGATGGAAAGGTGTATTTTACTGAAGATTATGTCATAGAGTTGCAGCGGTCGCTTAAAACTGGTAAGCGGAATGCACTTCGCAGCAGGCGGAACAAGGGATATGTATCCGGAAAAGGCTTTTACGACAGGTATGTATCAGAGGACTGTGAGAGCACGGATGTCGTGAAAAAGCTTGCCGGAATGCTTGCGGAACAAAATATTTGTGTGACAGAAACAGCCATGAGGGCGTTGCTTTCGGATTGCGCGCTTAAACTTCTGGTAGACATCCCGGAGACAAATGAGATACTTAGAGAGTATATAGACGGCAGACTTGACGTAGGTGTGTGGAGCATTCTGCTTGACGATATAATTCAGGACAAGAAAGAAATAGAGACATGGATAAGTGAGCATGATGATATGCTGGATATCAGCTATAAGTTTCAAAAGGGAGAGGATGTTCTCGGTCTGCTATACATGTCTGTCCGGGATATCGGTGTACGGAAAGCTGCAGGATCATATTTTACGCCAACAGAAATCGTCAGGAATATGATAATGGATATCAGTCAGGATCTGGGGGGCGGACTAAAAGGAAAGAAAGTTCTTGACCCGTGCTGTGGAACTGGCAATTTTCTAATACAGTTTTCAGAAGATGTGGATATATGCAATATACATGCATTTGATACAGATATGCTCAGTGTGCAGCTTGCACGGTTCAATTTGGCACTTACAAGGCTTGCTGGAAGGGAGAACGTGAAAGCAGAGGGTGATATACGGACTATATGTGAAAACGTAGAGTGCAGGGATTTCCTTGCGAAATCAGAGGATCGTATATCGAATACTGTGAATTATGATGTAATCATAGGTAATCCGCCCTGGGGATATAAATTTGACAGTGCAGCACAAAAGGCTTTAAGAGAAAACTATAAAACTGCGGCCGGAAGAGGTGCGGAGTCGTATGATATATTTGTGGAGCGTGCGCTGGGGCTGCTCGGAGATGACGGAATGCTGGCATTTGTATTGCCAGAGGCGGTGTTGGATGTCAGAAATCACAGCGCTGCGCGGCAGATTATAGCGAACACAACAAATGTAAGACGTGTGAGATTCCTCGACAATGTGTTTCACGGAGTACAGTGCCCGGCGGTTGCGATGCATCTCAAAAAGAGTGCGGATCCGGGACATAGCATAGGGGCAAGAATATCCAGAGCCGGTGAAGAATTTGTTATTGGTACAGACAGACCACTTGATATCGACAGATTCTTGCTGAGACTTAATGATGATGAATACAGGCTGCTTGATAAGCTTGATAAAGTAACTGATTGTATATTTTTGCGCGGACAGGCAGATTTTGCGCTTGGTATAGTGACCGGAGATAATGATAGATACCTGTCGGAAGAGTGTGCAGATGGTATGGAAGGCGTTATTACCGGTGCAGACGTGTACAGATACAGATATGGTGAGCCGGAGAGGTTCATAGCATCGGATATTTCACTTTATCAGCAGGCGGCTCCTGAACGAATTTACCGCGCGCCGGAGAAACTGATATACAGATTTATCAACCGCCAGCTTGTATTTGCCTACGATGACAGACGACATCTCACATTAAACAGCTGTAATGTGGTGATACCGCGTGTGGCGGGACTTGACATGAAGTACATTATGGCGGTGCTGAACTCTCGTGTGGCGCAGTATATATATGAAAAACGCTACAATGCGGTGAAGGTGCTCAGATCACATATAGAGTCACTGCCTATTCCGGAAACAGATGAAAATACACAACGGGATATAATCTCAAAGGTCGATGAACTGATCCTGGCGGGAACAAGTATGCATGGGACAGACCAAATTGAGCAGTATAAAGTGTATGATGAGATAGATGATATAGTGAGGAATCTGTACTCCGTCACGGATGAGGAATATGAGTTTATAAAGCAGACTTTATCCGGCAGCAAATATATGTTATAAGAGATGAAGACATATGTGATATGACATCTGCAGATAAATGCATGTGAGTCAAGGCACGGCTAATTGTGCTGATGTTAGTGTAAGATGAAAAGAGGAAGAGACTATGAACAATATACTTCTTATAAATGATATGGCAGGCTACGGAAAAGTGGCACTGTCAGCCATGATACCGATCATGTCCAACATGAAATTTCAGGTGTATAACCTGCCGACAGCCCTCGTGTCAAACACACTGGACTACGGTAAATTCGATATTCTTGAGACCACCGGCTACATGAAGAATAGCATGAGAGTGTGGGATGAACTTGGATTTGCATTTGACACTATAGCAACAGGATTTCTTGTATCCGAGGACCAGACGAAGCTGGTGGCTGAGTACTGTGAGAAGAAGAAATCTCAGGGAGCGTTTATATTTGTCGATCCGATCATGGGTGACGATGGCGTACTGTACAATGGTGTCACAGAAAATACTGTGGGATATATGAGGCAGATGTGTAAGGTTGCGGATCTGATAGTTCCAAACTGTACTGAGGCGGCATTTCTTGCGGGCAAATACACAGACAAGAAGATATTGACTATGACAGAGGCAGAGGAGCTTGCGCACACACTTCACGGATATGGAGCAAAGACAGTGGTTATAACCAGTGTAAATATAGACGGACAGACAAGCACCCTTATGCTGGACGGTGACACTGACAAGATGAATGTGTTCCCCTACACGGAGATTCCTGTGAGGTTTCCGGGAACCGGAGATATATTCTCTGCCGTACTCATTGGAAAGTACAGGGGCGGCAACAGCATAGAGGACAGTGTTCAGTCGGCCATGAAAGTTGTCGAAAAGCTCATAGATCTGAACAAGGACAATGTCGATAAGTATAAGGGAATCCCGCTTGAGCAGTACATAGAGGTGATAACAAAATGACCAGACCAAAGATAAGGATTACACTCATAGATCAAAAGGGACCACATGGCTGTCATAGAGGCCACAAGATTGGTGATTCCTATGACTTTGATACGGAGAGAGGCGAGCTCTGTCCTATGGCTATGCATGTGGCATTCCCGTATGTTGATATCCTCAGATATGGCGGAAGTATTCCGGGAAATGAGCCGGGTACAGCGGTGTTTTGCTGCCCTGATGTTGATACGATAAATGTATTCAGGATAGAGGTTATTCAGCCGGATGAGAATGAAGGGAATGAAGGATTAAAAAGTTAGGGTATATAATCGTATCTGACGAATTAAAAAATTTGTATTTAAATATATGGCAAAGATACAGCTAAAGAAGAGTGACATTGGAAGAAAAAAACGTCTTGATATAATATAATACTTTACAGAACACAGACGACATAAGTATTTGTCAGATAGTGACAGTCGTGGGTGTGATCGCAGGAACACTTATTATATTCAGGAGGTGACGCATATGTTGGTACGCAGAGAAAAATACGATATATTTGCATGGCTAATTGTGCTTGCAATGTGCGTCTCCTATCTGGGAATATACGGACTCTACAATCCGAATGTTAAAAATTATTCCGCACATTCTGTCGCATCTCTCGGCGAGAGCAGGGGGATAGAAGCAGGAAATAATGATATGCTGATGGTAGATAACACAGCCGGTCTGACAGTTCAAACGAGAAATATCAAGACTGGAAACATGGGAGAATCTCTGGAAGATACATGGATGCTTGCTGCGGTTCTTGCCGCAGTGCTGCTAAGTTTGATAGTCTGTGCATGTACACTTACTGGCAGATATGTGGAGTTGGTGTACAGCCACAGCAGGCTGCTCCTCAAATATATACACAAAAAAGATGGAAAAAAACGTCTGGAATATGCCGGTGAAGGGTATCTCAGATGAGAATTTGCATCATAGAAAGTCATAGAGAATTGTAAAATAGGATTGGGCAAATGCAGATAAAGGCGTTTGCGTATGTCATCTGAGTCTTCATTGGCAGTTTGAGACTATGTTGTTGAGAATCGACGCGAAATGCGTTCACCAGTGAAGGAGAGATAATTATGGCAATGGATATTTTAGCTTATGCGTTCGGAATCATAGCACTTGCAGCAGCAATCAAATGTTTTGTTGATGAGAACTGGGGCGAGAAGATGCATAGAAAATCAGAGGATGCACAGGATATGACTCAGGATAAAAAGGTAGCATAGATAAAATCAGATCAATTACACAATAGTGTAATTGTGTAAATAAAGATCCAACGGATATATCACATTATAGGATTTACCCGTTGGATCTTTTTATTTATGAGGAGCGTTCTTCTCGTAGTTTTTAAAACTTTATCTGCAATTAAAAACAATTAATAATTAGCTAAATTAAGTTTGACTGCAAAGCAAAAAATAACTAATATAAAATAGAAATGTAAATGGAATAAAGTGAAAAGACTGAACAATGGAGACATCATAGGGTCTATACATTTGCGGAAAAAATAATAAGAAAATTTATAATGACAGAGGACAATGTTATGAAGATTAAACCGAATGATGTTATGATTAGGTACACAGGGCGTATCGACTGGACAGATGAGGAAAAGCCGGTGTGGGTATATCCGTGTACGTCTGCGGAGATGAAATTTACGGGCAATACTCTTAAGATAAAGGTGTCCAACAGGAATAACTATTGGGACAATTATCTTGGATGTATAATCGATCAGTCGCAGAGAAGTTATCTTTTAAATAAAGAGGGAATTACGGAACTTGATATAGTTGTTCCGGATAACGATACAAATGAACATTGTGTGCTGTTCTTCAAGAGACAGGATGCATGTCATGAGGTAACAATACTTGAGTATGAGATTGGAGATGGGGAGAGACTTCTTCCTTTGAAACCGCTGTCAGGCAGACGAATAGAGGTGTATGGAGATTCGGTGTCAGCGGGTGAAGTATCTGAGGCTGTCGACTTTGTTGGAAAGGAAGACCCGGTACACAATGGCGGTTATTCTAATAGCTGGTATTCGTATGCGTGGATTACTGCAAGAAAGCTGAAAGCACAGATTCATGACATAGCCCAGGGAGGGATAGCTCTCATGGACAGGATAGGATGGTTCCAAGAGCCGAATCAGATTGGCATGGAAAGTGTGTGGGATAAGGTTCACTACAACCCTACATTTGGTCCGGTGACACAGTGGGATTTCTCCCAGTACACACCTCAGGTTGTTATAGTTGCTATAGGACAGAATGACAACCATCCGTATGATTTTATGAAAAATGACTATAACGGCAGGCAGGCGGAAACGTGGCGTGACCATTACATGAAATTTCTGGGAAAACTCAGGAAGACATATCCGGATGCACACATAATCTGCTGTACCACACTTCTCTGCCATGACTGTTCATGGGACAAGGCTATAGATGAAGTGGTTGGCAATATGAATGATAAAATGATAACTCATTATGTATATGGAAGAAACGGATTTGGAACTCCGGGACATCTCCGTATACCTGAGGCATGCGAGATGGCAACGGAGCTTGCAGAGTATATAGAAGGTCTTGAAATTGAGGGATGGAATTAAAAGCTATCATAACCTAGGGATAATATAGGATTATTAATGAGCTGATGTTCAAATATGGAGGATGAACCATGGAAAATTATGATCTTGAAAGAATAAAGTCAGTTATACAGCGCGCCCAGAGTGGACAGGAGCTGACAATAGGTTTCCTTGGCGGTTCGATAACACAGGGAAGTTTGGCGACGGAGCATGAAAATACTTATGCATACAGGGTATACAAGTGGTGGTGTGATACATTTCCACAGGCAAAGTTCAATTATGTGAATGGCGGAATCGGCGGTACGGATTCCTATTATGGGGTGTCAAGAGCGGTCACTGATGTGCTCATGTATCAGCCGGACTTTGTGGTTGTGGATTTCAGTGTAAATGATGTGGATAACATATATTGTGAAGAGACCTTTGAGGGTGTGCTGAGAAAATTGCTTTGCTGGTCATCAAGGCCGGCGGTGGTGGTACTCAATAACGTTTTCTACGACACGGGTGTAAGCACCCAGGATATTCACAACAGACTTGCAGATCATTACGGAGTGCCGCATGTGAGTGTACATGACACCATATACAGGCGGATGAAGGCGGGAGAATATAACAGGATCGACATAACCCCGGATGGACTTCATCCAAATGACAAGGGACATGGCCTGGTAGCGGATGAGATAACAAAGTTTCTTGAGAGTATTGTGGGTGATCTCATACAGTCTGAGAATTTGTCTGATGACTCAAAGACGGATACCGTAGATATTGGCGCGGACATAGAGAGAAATATACAGGATGAATCGGTCTGCTCATGTGTACTTCCTACCCTTGTCACCGCAAATGCATATGAGGGCGCAAGAAGGCTCACGATACGCGAGGTTAGCCCAAAACTTTCAGGTTTCAGAGCGGATACAAATGAGAAGATGGGCCACCTTGATCATTTCAAAAATGGATGGATCGGAACAAATGCAGGCGACAAAATATCATTTGAACTTGAGGGTAGCTGCATAGGAATACAGTACAGAAAGACAATATCAAGACCTGCTGTCAGGGCTCAGGCTGTGCTTGATGGGGACGTCGAGCATCCGGTTTTATTGGATGGCAATTTTGATGAGGACTGGGGTGACTGTCTGCATATAGAGCCTGTGCTTCATCATAGTGAGAAGAAGAAACACACACTTGAGATAACGGTTCTTGATGATGAGAGTGTGGGTACAACACCATTCTATCTTATGTCCATAATAGTTGCATGATAAGTATGCGATTAAGAGAATGATAATGTTCAGATTGGCATAGATATTTGAAGAATTAAATTAAAATAAATAATATTGTGTATTGCAATATTGGGGATAGAGGACTATTATTAGCTCAGATGTACAAAGAGGTACTGCATAATCTTGCAGTGCCTCTATTTTTTTATGATGGATTTTATATCCGTACAGATTTTTGAGGAGGATGATATTATGACACCGATGAACAATGCAGATTATCTTATCAGATTGCAGCACGCAGATGAACTTGACGCTATGAAGGCAGCAAAAAAGGCAAACGGACTCACATATGAGGCGCTGGCAGAGAAAATAGGTGTGAATAAAGTATGGCTCGCATCAGCATTTGAGGGACAGCAGTATGTGCCTGAAGAATATTGCGATAAGCTTGCAGAAGCACTGGGAATAGACAAGTCAGCCACGGCATTTCTTGCAGAGCACCCATATAAGGGCAACACGGATCCTATTCTCTACAGACTTCATGAGGTCATTGATACATATGGTCCTGCCATCAAGGACATAATCCATGAGCAGGGCGGCAATGCCATCATGAGTGCCATCGATTTTGGCCTTGACGTGGATGTGACTGAGGATGCCGAGGGCAACCACAGAGTCATCATCAAGTTTGACGGAAAACTCCTGCCATATGCCAAGAAGGGTCAGTATCCTTGGTAGAGTTGATGTGTTGACATTACAATTGTTGTAAGGTTTAATATCATGTGTGGACGGAGGGGACAGGTACCTCCGTCCACATCAACATGAAAGACGAGGACATATATAATGGAGAAGAACCTTACGACCGGCAGTGTGCCAAAGACAATGGCGTATTTTGCGCTGCCTTATCTTTTATCTTATTTTCTGCAAACATTATATGGGATGGCGGATCTGTTCATCATAGGACAGTTCTGTGGCAAGGATGCCGGGGCCACCACAGCGGTTGCAAATGGATCTCAGGTCATGCATATGCTCACGGTGATTTTGGTTGGCCTTGCCATGGGAACAACTGTTGTCATAGGAAAAGCAGTGGGGGCAAAAAAGCTTCAGGATGCCCAGGCGGCCATAGGAAATACAGTCACCATCTTCATGATAATATCAGTAGTACTTACAGTAATGCTGCTCATTTTTATAAATCCAATAGTTGCGGTCATGGATACCCCAGAGGAGGCTGTCAAAGGAATCACGGATTATCTGATAGTCTGCTTTATAGGAATTCCATTTATAACAGCATACAACGTGATAAGCTCGATATTCAGAGGACTCGGAGATTCTAAGAGTCCTATGTATTTCATTGCGGTTGCGTGTGGCCTTAATATAGCACTTGATTACATATTTATAGGTGCCTGTGGCATGGGCCCTCTTGGCGCTGCTCTAGGAACGACTCTGGCGCAGACATTCAGCGTTATAATATCATTTGTGGCGATAAGGAGAATGAATACAGGGCTGATAATTGCGAAAAATGATTTCGTTCCGAGAAGATCTGTGCTCGGAGAGATCGTAAAGATAGGTCTCCCGGTGGCAGTACAGGACGGATGCATACAGATCGCTTTCATCGTGATAACAGTCATAGCCAACAACCGTGGTGTAAATGATGCCGCCGCAGTTGGAGTTGTGGAGAAGATGATAAGCTTTATATTCATAGTGCCATCCTCCATGCTGGCGACCGTGTCCGCGCTTGCCGCCCAGAATATCGGCGCAGGAAAGCATGACCGGGCAGAACAGATACTAAGGTATGCACTGGGGATCATAGTGGCTTATGGAGTCATTGCAATAGCTGTTGTTGAACTGTTTGCACCTGAGCTCGTGGGACTTTTCAGCAAGAACAAGGTGGTTGTGACCATGGGTGTCCAGTATATAAGCAGCTATATCGTGGACTGTGTATTAGCAGGAATCCACTTCAGCTTCACCGGATATTTCTGTGCCTATGGCAAATCCTATATAGGGTTTATTCACAACCTGATAGCCATAGTATGTGCAAGAATCCCGGGATCATATCTGGCATCTGTCAAATATCCTGACACTCTGTTCCCGATGGGATTTGCGGCGCCGGCGGGATCATTTATATCCATAGTGATATGCGTGGGAGCATTTGTGTGGATGGAGAGGCGCGGTACGCTGTATAAGGCCAACTTATAAGAGATATGTATATTGGTGATAGGAATGTTTATTGTGCATTCATTTCGTAAAGGTATTTGATCGTTCGGATACAAGTGGCAGTTCATTGATCATCAGTCGTGCGGAATATCATGGAATCTTCCGTCCAGCTCTTCGGTCTTCACCACGTTGATGAATGCGTGCTCATCTATTCCACGGATCATCGGGATGAGCTCACGCTTTGCCTCAGCGTTGATGACAGAATAGATAAGGGTTTTCTCCTTCTCCTCATAGCAGCCAATTCCGGTGAATAATGTGGCGTCGTGATTTGTCAGATCTTTGATGGCATGATATATCTCATTTGATTTGTCGGAGATGATGAACAACGTTTCTTTCTTATATCTCTTATATAGAAGCTGGATCACCTGTGTGCTGCAGAACTGGTAGATGATGGAGTACAGAGCCTTTGACCAGCCGAACAGCGCTCCGGCTGCGATCAGCATCACGATGTTTCCGAGCAGTATGTAGTTCCACGCATCTATACCCTTCTGGTGGGACAGGAATATGCTGATGAAATCAGTTCCCCCGGTGCTGGTTCCAACGTTCAGGCACAGGCTGATGGCGAGTCCATTGATGAGACCGCCGAACAGGCTTACAAGCATTATGTCGTCAGTGAATACATATGATGGCAGAATATCCACAAATATACTCGACAGAAGAATGACTATGATCGAATAGAGGGTAAATCTTTTGCCGATATATTTGTATGATATGTATGTGGGAAACAGATTCAGTCCAATGTTGAACACAGCAAAAGGCACGCTTATGTGCAGAAATTTTATTCCAATGTTCTGGAGAAGCAGGGATGCTCCGGAGAACCCGCTTGGAAACAGTCCTGCGGTCTTGGCAAAGCATCGGAGATTCCATGCGTATAGTATAGATGCAAATACGACGATGAACAGGCGGAATGCCTGATAAAATCTTGGGTGTTTTAACTCTAGAGATTGAAACATAGCGGTACCTCCTTTGTAAGTGTCACTGTAAAATGCGGTTAATTTTCAAATGGGCGAACCCTCAAAGTCACGCCTAAATCCTTGCATATCTGGCGGCATAGCTCGATCTTATCCTCGGGCATGACCTTGTCAACAACTGTCATGACAACGTGTGGCACGTACCTTTTGGCAAGAACGGCAAAATCCTTGATGGCCGCGTAGGACTGGATCCCATAGCGTGATCTGGTCAGCTCAAGAAATTCATTTTCATCAGGGGCGTTCAGGGATATTGATACAGTGTCGAATCGACCCTCAAGCTCTGGTGTGACATCTCTCCCATATATAAGATTGGCAAGCCCGATGGTGTTGAGACGGACTTTGAGATTGGGATATGTGTTTTTCAGTGAATCGATCACCGCGCACACATCTTCAAGTCTCTCAAGAGGCTCGCCAAATCCACAAAATACAAGTTCATTTATGATATTCAGGTCATACTTTGAGAAAAGTTCCAGAACCTCCTCTATAGAAGGCTCGCCATCCTTCAGCCAGAGAGTATTGTTCTCCTGCTGCTTTTTTGTCTGCCTCAGGCAGAACACACAGCTGCATGGACATTTGTTTGTCATGTTTACATATATATTTTTGCCTGTGAGATCCCCGCTCTTTGCAATGTCGAGGTAACCTTCCTCACCGACTTTTCCGGTTACAGTGTATAAAACCATAGTTAGTATCTCCATATAATTAAAATTGTGATATTGCTGTGATAGAACACAGTTCAAATATACATACAATAAAAGTATGTCGCGTAAAAATGGATGAAAAATGTCATGCCTCTGTCAGGTCTTTCATGTACATTTCAAAGCACAGTCCCCAGTTCTCCGGAACATTGTTCTCAACGCAGTAGCTTATGCACTTTGATACATATGAAGCGGCCTTTTTCACGGACTCATAGACGCTGTGTCCGTTCAGATACATACCCGCAATGATGGCTGCGATCACATCTCCGGTGCCGCTCCTGTCGCCGCCGATCCTGTCAACCATGACCATCTGGAAATCCTCATCCTTGTTGTAGATGAAGTTGGCTATCTGAGTCTTATTGAAATGTATTCCTGTCACAACGATATGTTCCGGTCCCTGCTCCGCCAGGGTCATGCACATCTGCCTTAGCTCGTTCACGGTCACAGTGTGCTCCGGATATGGAAGATCAAGGAGGGTGCAAAGCTCCGTCAGATTAGGAGTGATAATGTCGGCATATTTTACAAGCTCCTTCATCTTGCTGCACATAGACGCGGTATAGGTTGGGTACAGCTTGCCGTAGTCACCCATGACTGGATCGACGATAACAAAATTCTTCTCGTTTTTAAAGTATTTGATAAAGTCGATAACTATATCAACCTGTTCCTCAGAGCCGAGAAATCCTGTGGATATGGCATCAAACTGCAGCTCCAGATCTTTGTAGGTCTGGATGTAATCCCGCATTTTTGGTGTGTAGTCATCAAAGTAAAATATAGGAAACTGTGTATGTGTAGATAGTATTGCCGTCGGCACAGTGACTGCCTGGATCTTCATGGCGGACACTATCGGTGCCATGACAGCGATGGAACATCTTCCGAATCCTGTAACATCATTTATTAGAGCGATTTTTTTCTGCATCTTAGTTCTCCAAATTCAATAAATATAGTAAATTTTATCATCAAATGCAGGTGTGTTCAATATTTGAATTCCGTCAGATCAAGTGAAATTTATGTTCAAAAGGGAGAGAATAGGTAAAATTTCCGCATTGCCCCATATCTTGATACGTAGTAAAATATAACCATATTTTGCTGCGATTCAGGAGGAATGAGTATGAATGAAGTCGTTTTAAAGATATATGTCTTTTCGTCAATTATAATAGCCGTCATGGATATTATACTGGCGATGAAATCCATAAAAAAGAATAAGACGACGGGAAGGTTTCTGGGACTTGCCTGCATAGGAGCAGCTATAGTCGATATCAGTTATCTTATCAGCATTATAAGTGATTCGTATATGGCCATGTCCGTCATGTCGAGTATATATTTCGTAAGCATTGATTATATGCTGGTATGTCTGCTCATATTTATTGTTTATTTTACAAAAGGACGTTTTTCAAAGTATGGAAGAGCAGCGATAGGCGTATGCTTTTTTTACTGCCTGTATGAGCTTGTAATATTTGCCATAAATCCATTCAAAAATATAGCGATAGGGTATGTCAGAAGAGACACCGTGATAGCAAAATACAGCTATGATATGAAACCGCTGTATGATATGCATCTGGTTTTTTCATATGCGCTGGTGGGAGTGGTACTCATACTCCTTTTAAAGAAGCTTTGCAAGATCCCACATGAATATCGTTTGCAGTACAGCAGTGTCATCCTGGGACTTCTTGCGCTTGTCGGGATAAATGCAATATTTCTCTACGTTCCGGGAGCGGAGGTGTACAAACTTCTGGATTATTCCATCTGTGGCTACAGTCTTACATCATATATTCTGTATTGGAGCTGCTTTAATTATTCAACCCATGGAATGCTCAACAAACTAAAGACAAACATATTCGAGAATATAGGTCAGGGAATAGTTTTGTTTGATTATGACAATCATTTGATCCTGCACAATGACAGGGCGGATGATTTCCTTGGAAAGGAACTCCTCTGCAAATGCGAGAATCTGCAGCAGTTTCTTGAGACGTATGATCTGTCCGTTGATCTTGCAGCTGATGACGACAGTTTTTCTCTGCAGTGCTATATAAAAGGTGATGATGGAGACAGACCTTTAAGGTGCGATATCAGAAGGCTTGACAACAAGGAAGGACGCAGACTTGGTCAGATGTTTGTATTTTCTGATATATCTCTGGAGACGGATATGCTTACAGGATTTCAGAAATGGGATAGCTTTCAGAGACTTGCCATGGAAGAGGTGGACCATTTTACGTTTCCGGTTGGAGTGGCAATATGCGATATCAACGGATTGTCTGTGATCAACAGCACTCGTAGTAATCAGGCGGGTGACCAGAGGATAAATGCACTTGCGGGCATCATGAGAAAGAACTTTCCGGAGAGAACATATTATGTCAGGGGTATTGATGCTCACCTGATAGCACTTTGCAGTCACAGCAGTGAGGAAGAGATGGCGGCATGTGTTGAAAAGGTCAAAGAACAGTATGATGGAAGTATACAGTATGCAGTGGGGGTGGCTGCGGATGAGGGACAGAGCATCGTCGCTGCAATCACTGATGCGGCAACAGCCATGAAGACAAAAAAGCTTGTGGACAGTGAATCATCGCACTCAGATATGCTGACATCACTCATAAGGGCTCTTGAGGAGTGCGACAGCGATACGGAACAGCATGTGCGTCGTACACAGGAGATGGGGGCTGAGCTTGGTAAACGAATAGAACTCTCGGATATCCAGCAGAGCAAGCTGGCGCTGCTTTGTTTGCTCCATGACATAGGGAAGGTAGGAGTTCCTATGGAGATACTCAACAAGCCGGGAAAACTCACGGATGAGGAATGGAAGATCATGCGTTCCCACGTTGAGAAGGGTTATGAGATCGCCATGAGCAACACAGAACTCAGACAGATCGCGGAGGAGATAAGGCATCATCATGAGAGATGGGATGGAAATGGATATCCGGATGGACTGAGCCGTGAAAGCATACCGGTTCTGTCACGTGTGATTGCGGTGGTCGATGCATTTGACGCAATGATCAATGACAGACCTTACAGAAAGGGTATGCCGATATCAAAAGCGATAGAAGAATTAAAGAGCTGCGCGGGCAGCCAGTTTGATCCATATATAGTTTCTGAGTTTATCAGGCTTGTCTCAGAGAAGTATGCGAATTCACTGGAAAATGAATCAAAGCAGAGGGCTGCTAATGGTGGTGTCGGTGCAGATGGTAATGGAGAGAATGTTGGTGATCGAACTGCCCCAGGAAATGGTATGGCGGACTCTGATGGTGATGGCGCCAGCACAGACGACGGACAGACAGAGATCCGGGTCATGGCGCGCAGACAGAAGGTGGATTCTTCTGAATATGGCAAGGATGCGTTTCGTGTACATACAGTAAAATATAGCAGATATCTGGTGGATGAAAACTGGAGGATCATATCTGTAGACGATAATTTTGAGGAACTTACGGGTTACAGCAAGGAGGACATAGAGAATAATATCATAACCCAGATCGACCTTATACCGGACGAGGATAAAACAGAATATCTCTGTCAGGTAAATGCGAATCTGGCAAAGAGCACATTTGTATTTCAGGAACACAAGATACATCGGAAGGATGGCAGGGATATATATGTATTATGCACTGGAAGAATGTTTTATGATTCGGCACTTCAGAAAGACAGAGGAGAAATAGTAATAGTGGATGTATCAAGTACATATGCTTTGAAGATGCTGACAGATGCGGAGCAGAATAAGGCGGATGTGAGACTCAGAAACTGGGAGAACACCTATCGTACAGATCCCCTCACAGGACTTTTGAACCATGCGGCATTTAGAAGTGACATGGAGCAGAGACTTCTTGAGTGTACGCACACAGCGGTGATGATCATGATGGATGTAGACAGATTCAAGCAGTACAACGACACCTACGGACATCACAATGGCGACAAATATCTTGTCCTTGTGGCACAGGCACTGCAGGCGGCACTCCGTGGTGATGACCATGCATGCCGTATGGGCGGTGATGAATTTGCAGCCATGCTGTTCTTCAACAAGAGTGTGTCTGATGACGTGATAAGGGAACGTGCCCAGCAGATATTTGACAAGGTGAACCTGACTGTGAAGGCCACTGAGGGCGGAACAGGAATCTCCATGGGTGCGGTGATCGCAAGAACTGAACTGACATTCAATGAGATGTATGAGGAGGCGGATAACGCCCTCTATGATGTTAAGGAGAGTGGAAGAGGCAGGATTGAGGTGAAGAGGCATGGGGAGTAGATCGTATATCTTCAACATACTTCATAAAGATCTTCACAAAAAACTTCACAAAAAACTCCACAAAGAACCTTTGCTTCCTATGAGTCTGATCTTGTTTGCCGTAATTTTGGCATATTCTTTTCGACTTATTGGAAGAGGAAGTTTCTATCCTACTCTGTTTTCTTATCTGCGTAGTTTCATTTATATCGGGCTTTATGCCGCCTGGGGAATTTCAATCCGCCAACGTATCGTGCAGAAACAGGTCGGACAATATCTGGTAGGCGTTTCGGTGCTTTTGATTTTGTGGTTTACCTTTCGCTCAGCAAAATACTTTATATTCTGGCAGCCGGTTGCAATAAGATACCAGTGGTATCTATTCTATCTGCCAATGCTGTTTGTACCCATGCTTGCACTGCTGATCGCAATGTCTCTGGGCAAGCCCGATGAATATAAACTGCCAAAATCTGTCTGGCTATTGTCTGCCGTTTCGGGAGTTTTGCTTATTCTAGTGCTTACGAATGATCTACATCAATTAGTTTTCACATTCCCTAAAGATGCGGATGTCTGGTCTGATGCAGATCATGGCTACGGTGTGTGCTATTTTGCCGTGATCGCATGGCAGGTGCTTTGTGCCGTAGCAGCACTTATTTTTATGCTCTTTAAATGCAGGTTAAAGAACGGTAAGCATCGTTATTTGCCCGTAATTCCATTTGCGATATCGCTGGCTTATCTTGCATTGAACTATGTTGGTACGCCATGGCTGAAACATTTATTCGGTGACGTTACGGCATTTCAAAGTCTTATGTATATGCTCGGTTTCGAGGCTTGCATTGCCTGCGGATATATTCATTCAAACAGCCGCTACGCAGATCTTTTTGCCTCATCTGTCGGCACATCGGCAGAAATTACTGACAGAGACTTCAACATTCGCTATGCAGCGTTGAATATCGAACCTATATCAAAGGAAACAATGAGAAAAGCCGAGAAAGCTCCTGTCACAGTAGACGGTGGGCTGACCGTACATACCATGCCCATCGGCGGCGGTTATGCGGTATGGACAGAGGATATGTCGGCGCTGCTTGCCATTAAGGAAGAATCAGAATGTCTTGCGGAAGAGCTTGCCGAAAGAAATGAGATTCTTCGCTATGAATACAGGCGGGAGTCGAAACGCCGCAAGGTGGAGGAGCAAAACCGACTGTACGATCTATTGCAGTCGGCAACACAAAAACAGATCAATCGTATTTCGGCATTGACACAGGAATACCGCCGAATCTCAAAATCTGATACAGACAGAGTTAAAATGCTACTTGCCGAGATTGCCGTTTTATGCAGTTATATCAAACGCCGTAAGCATCTGACACTGCTTGCCGACCGAGATTGTAAGGTTGCAGTCAGCGAGCTTGAGAGAGCTTTTTCCGAATCGTTACAGACATTAAAGCTTTTAAATGTACGCAATACTCTGTATGTGGACAGTGAACTTTCCATGATTTCGGACAAAAACGCTGCTGCGATATTAGATTTTTATGAGGAAGTAATAGAAGCAGATCTTGAAAATTTAACAAGCGTGCAAATAAGTCTCGCAAATATAAACGGACTGCGACTGTCGCTGAATGTCTGCTGCGAAGCTGACCTGTCGATTTTTTCAAATAAAGGTAACGTTCTTTATGAAATGGACGGTGACGCAGGATACCAGCATCTTGTATTTATTATTGAAGGAGGTGCCGCCGTATGAGTGCCTTTTCTTCACTTCCGGTCTTTTTGCAAACCTTAATACCACTTCTGCTGTTTGTGGAAGCTGTGCTTGAATTGGGACTTTTTATATATCAACTCTCGCATCACTCGAAATCTCACGATAAATTGCCGAGTATTGTGATTTTTGCGTTTTTGCTTATGCTTTTGTTCTCGGTAACTCAGGGGGATCCGTTCAAAGGCAAGGATGCATTTTTATTAGATGCGCCTTGGCTGATTTTCATTACGGTAATTTTAGTTGTTGTTGTTCATTTTGCCTTTGCTATGACGAGAGAGTATCGCCGCCGAAAGAATATGCTATCTCCATTTTCCGTTAAAGATGCCACAGACAAGCTGCCTATGGGTTTGTGCTTTGCCGATCCGAACGGGCGTATTGTCCTTTGCAATGACCGTATGCGCCGTCTGTCGTTTGCACTGAGCGGGCATGAGTTTCAGATTACCGACGATCTTGAAAAAGCGTTGGAGCACCCCGATAAAAGTATTATCGCTAACGGCGATTGTTACATACTGCCCGATAAGACAGTTTGGCAATTCCGCAAGCAGAATATAACCGTTGACAATGATGAAAACTGGCTTCAAATGACAGCGCATAATGTCACTGAACTTTATAATGGCAACGTTCGTCAAACTGCTATTAACGATGAGCTGAAAGAGGTCAATCGAAAGCTCCAAAAAATGTATGAACGAATGGCCGATGATATAAAAGAAAAAGAAATTCTTGACCTGAAAATACATATACATGACACAATCGGAAGAAGCTTGCTGACAATTCGTGATATAATGGAAAGCGATGAAAACACCGACAAAAAGCTTGAGGCTTTACAGGAAGCAACCGCAGTGCTTACAAGTGATCGAGTGACAGCTAGCGGAACGATGGAAGAGGTTGTTCAGACAGCGGAAATCCTCGGTGTAACGGTGATGATGGATGGATGCCTTCCGGCCGATTCGCTTGCCGAAGAGCTTACCGTTGTCGCTGCGAAAGAATGTGTAACAAATTGTATCAGGCATGCCGGAGGCAATGAGGTATATATCAGCGTAAATGGGCGAAAGGATGTGTTTGATATTACGATAACGAACAATGGTGCTGCACCGTCGGGCCCTATTAAGGAGGGCAGTGGACTCTCGTCGATTCGCCACAGCATAGAATCTGCCGGTGGAGAAATGCACACTGTATATAAACCACGATTTGAATTGCTGCTTATCATTCCAAAGGATGCGTCAAGTTTTATATGAAAACCTGACATGCAGCACCAGCTCTCCCCAAATACAATTATTAATGAGCTGATGTTCAATAAAAGGAGAACGACATATGATAAATACAATACTGGTTGAAGATGATTTATATATTCAAAAGCATTTTGCCGAGCGATTGAAATCAAACGAAATTTTTCGCCTTGTCGGCGTATATCGTGACGCTTTTGATGCAGAGAGAAACTGCAATAGCTCAATACAACTTATTCTTATGGATGTGCAAACACAGCACAAGCACTCTGGTCTTGCCGCCGCAAAACGTATAAAAAAGGCTTTTCCGAATATCAAAATAGTAATTGTAACCTCGCTTGTCGACCCGCAGGTATTGGAACGAGCAAAGACAGGTGCAGCAGACAGCCTGTGGTATAAAGACCACGGCACAGAGGAGCTGATAAGTGTGATAAGGCGTACCCTTGCAGGCGAAAAAGTATTTCCTGACACCTCTCCTGCAATTGAAATGGAAGGCACAATGTCCGATACATTCTCGCCCCGACAGCTTGATATTCTCCGCTTATACATAAAGGGCTTTACATACCAGGAGATTGCCGATAAACTGGGTATCTCCAAAAACGGTGTGCGCTGGAACTTAGACGATATGGTTGAAAAAGGTGGCTTTGAGAATCGAGAAGCGTTGGTTGTGACAGCTATTGAGAACAAGCTCATGGTGACCACTTTAAAAGACGAATAGAGTAAATGAACCCCTTGACTGACATGGTCAAGGGTTTTTTATGTCCTAAAGTCAAAAAAGTTTGAAAATAGTTTTTTCTGTTACTGGCACTTGTGCCAGTGACAGACCTCAAAAAATCCGTACAATAGAATGTGTAAGACTATAGTTGTAGTAGAAAGGGGGGAGCAATGAATGTTGAAATATAACAAATACATTATGACCCTGTTGATGGTTTTAATTATGCCAGTCTTGGTTTCTGGATGTGCGGCAAAACCGTCAGAGGATTCTAATCTGACCGAAGATAAAACAACCGCCACAACCACAGAGGCGACCACAGAAGCAACCACAGAGGCGGCTACAGAAGCAACCATTGAGGCAACTACAGAAGCGACCATTGAGGCAACTACAGAAGCGACCATAGAAGCAACCACAGAAGCATCGGTACAAAAAGACACAGATTTATCAAAACTTCAAAACACCATTCTTGATAACAAAGAATCGGTTGGGATTGCCTATATTGGTTATGTTGGTTACGAGGCTGATGAGGAAGGAATCCTAAATTTCGTAAAAGACAGTCAGTATGCGGATAAATATGATTTTCTCTGCGGTGCGCCCCTTGTAAATGTGGGCGGTGCGGAGCTTTATGCGGTAGTTATTGCCGATACAAAATACAGTGTGTCTGTTTATCGGGCGGAAATAACTGATAATGGTGAATATTCTGTAAATACCGACAATACACTCTATAATTACAACGGAAATGGAATTGATTATTTTTTACTGCGCTGCAATGAAAGTGAAATACATTCAAATGTATCGCTGAGCTTTAAAAAAGAAAACGACTCTTTTTCGGTATTCCCGATGCTGTCAGGAATGGATGGGCAGCTTGTTGACGGAAATTACTATGATTTTTCAATATATTCCGATTATGTCGGCAGCGGTGAGTCCGAGGATAAGAATGTAGCAATAGCAAGGGAAATCCTTTTGGAGTCTCAGGATGTGCAATACTACATAAGCATGGGCATGAGTGTACAGTATACGGGGCAGATTGAAGAAATTGAGGGACGGTCGTGTTGGATTTTTGCACTCGGCACGGACAGAGACGATCAATTCGTCAGAGAACGTTATTACGGAGTATGTGACAACCTCATATATTATTATGATTCCTTGAACGACAAATGGGAGATGCTCGGAAAAGGATAAACATCCACATAACTTACCGTGTGAGTTAAAGCACGGAATAATAAAATAAAAAAGGGAAAAAAGAAAAAAAGGAGGGAAAAAATATGGTAGATATTAAATCAATGGCAGCTGCAACAGCCCCGAGAGAGTTTGAACTCTCTTATACAACCACAATTGAAGATGTATATGAAAAGCTTAGCACACATGCCTCGGCTTTTAAAATGCCTTTCAAAATCAAAGGGGGCATCCCTGGAAAGCGCATTTCTTTTGAGAAAGAACCGAACCTCGACGTTACGGTCTGGGTTTTTGTTAAGGATGGTAACAAAATTAAAGTCATGGCAAACATCCAGGAGAACACAACAACCGTCAATGGTATGCGAGTTGACAAAAACAGCGTAATTCAGAAAGGTGTAAGCGGAGTAGCTAATCTTCCTATTCAAAGAGGTGAGTATCTTGATGAGGTGACCGAAAATGTTAAAAAGATACTCAACGGCGAGCAGGTTGAAGATTATGTAGCACCCGTTGGTGTAAACGGCAGCGGGCAGACGGAAAAGGATTGGCTTGTAGCCCTTCTTCTCTGCCTTTTCCTCGGCGGAGTTGGTGGCCACCGTTTCTATGCGGGTAAAGTCGGAACAGGCATTCTCTATCTTTTTACCGCCGGCGTTTTTGGAATCGGTGTACTTGTTGATCTGATAAAGATACTTACCGGCAAATTCACTGACAAAGACGGAAATCCTATTCAAAAAAAATAGACAGGACTTCTTGACAGCCTTTAGATAAATATGGCTTAAAATTGGGAACTGTGCCTGAACTCTTTCGGGCACAGTCCTGATTGCGAAAGGAGGACTTGTTATGAGTAAAAGAAAAGAAAAAGAGGACATTAAAATGACCATATTTATTATGGTCGTCGGCATAGCATCGATGGTTGTGGGTGTCTTCGGAATTGTCACAAGCAGAATTGAAAAGAAAGAATATGCAGCCTCAACTGATATACGGAAAGTTACCGCTGTTATTGTTGACTTTTCAACCTACGATAGTAAGGATGACAATGGCGATGTAGATTATACAACATATAAATTCAGAATTTCATATGAAATTGACGGAAAGACCTATAAAGGAAAATACGAAGAACGCGTTTGGTCAAGAGATATCGCAAAAGGATACACATACGATAAATTGAGAAAAGGCGATACAATAAAAGTAGAGGTCTATAAAACTACAAAGGGAAATTACAAGCTTTCCCCAGAGGGGAATCCCGTTGATTTCCTTCTCTATTGCGCGGCGATCCCTTTTGGCTTGTTCCTCGTTGTTATAATGATATGTGACATTGTAAAAGACAAACGGAAAAAGAAGAGCGAAAACGAAGTGGTCAGCAAGGAATAAATCAGAGGTGATTTTATGGATTTATCAGTATCGCTGTGCATTGCAGCCGCTTTTGCTATATTATGTACATTCTATATCGGTAAAAGTATACTTGTAATGGATTTTTCGGAATATCTTCCCAAGAATTTGAAAAAAGCTAAGCTGGAAAGATTGCTGGCAAAAAGGGAAACTCCTCTACAGGATTCGAAAATCCGAAAGGATATAAGAAAAGCATTTGAAAGAGTGCTGATTCCACTTGGAAAAGCGGATCAAAAGCTTCTTACGGCAAGAATGGACCTGGCTTTTCGAAAAAAAATCGTCAGTCAGATCGACGTACTTAATAAGAATAAGCTATGCCGCAAAATTTACGTCACGGATGTTGTTCCCATTCCTAAAAATAACTTTGAAACATGGAACGATGATGGCAGAGAATGGCGGGAATCGGTTTTGAAGTGCAGCACCCTGGAGCGTTTCGATTCAATGCAAGGCAACAGGGTTCAGCATGAGATATACCGTAAAAATTCATATCTCAGAATACTCCAGTCGAGACACGTTCGCCGCACAGACAAAAAAGAGAATAAGAAAAGCTATTATCACGATATGTTGAGAATAACCTGCCCATCATGCGGTGCAAGAGTCAAGCTGAACAGTCAGCAGGTTACCTGTGAATATTGCGGCGCCGTTATAAAAAACGAGTTTTACGATTGGCAGACCGAATCGTTTGAGATTTATGAAACAATCAGTACAAATATGAAAAGATTTTTACAGCTTCTTTTGTCCGGTTTCATACTTTTCTTAAGTGTCTTTCTATGCTTATACTTGATCGAGGATACGGAGATTTCCCTTGCGGCCGGTGTCGGTGCAGCGATTCTTGCTTTTGGAACGATTGTTACACCTATTATTTGTGGAAAAGTTAAACAAGACAATTTAGCGAAAAAGATCGTAGGATATTCAGAGAACTACCTCAGATCCTGCTTAAACGAATACTTCAGTAAAAATGAAAATGACAGGGATCTGCTTGATTTCAGTGTTGGCACGATCAAGCTTTTAAAAGTCTCTAACACAGATGAAATAACAACGGTTAAGTCTGAAGTTTATGGAACAAAAACCTTTCTTCCTGAAAATAGGAAACCGTTTACAAAAAAATTCAAAAAGAAACTGACCATGCAAAGGGCAAGATATCCAGAAAAAAGAAAGTCTGACGGTGAATTCTTTGCTGAGAAGGAATGTCCTAGCTGCGGAGCAACATTCTTGCCCGATGAAAACGGATGCTGTTCTTATTGCGGTTATACCCTTCACGGAGATAGCGAAAAGTGGAAAATAAAAATCTGAATCCTGTTAAAATCCTGCAATGCCGATTAAGGCAGGGAAGGGAAACATTTACATATTATTAATTTTAAAAGGAGGGAAAACTATGAACAAAAAGAAAAAAATTTTGACTGTCGTAACACTTGTCATACTGATGCTCGAGGCATCAGTATTTACTGTTTCGGCAGCGGACAATCATTCGGTTGACGAAAACACAACCTATGTAACCAACTTTGCTGAGCTTGAAAAAGCTCTTGAAGCCACCTCGAACGAGACAAACCCGCCAGATAAGCTTGTTGTTCTCAAAAACAACATAGATTACGAAGAGCAAGTTCCGGGCGATTGGAGCTATCAGGATGAGCAGGAGTGGTATTCCGAAATCACAGTTAGCTATCCTGGAAAAATCACCCTTGACTTGAACGGAAAAACCCTGAAAGTTACAACAGATATTCGTTCAGACGAGGAGACAAGGAATCTGTTTGTGGTTTTTTCAGGTTCCAAGGCAAACACCGACTTCACAATTACCACAACCCAGTCCGGCGGACAGATAATCTTTAACTCAACAGCCAACGAAACTTCAATGATCGCTGTGAACAACCCAAACGCAGATGTGAATATTCTTGGAAAAGCAGGGAAGTTTATCAACTATAATCTCACTCTTACAGCACAATCCGGAAGTGACACTTATTTAAACGATAAGAACAGGCACCACGTTATTTCCTTCTATGATATAAACAATCTCTATATCACCGGTACTCTTATTCAGAATAATGCACGTGTCCCGTCTTGTATATATTCATACGGACCGGAGCCGCAGGGCAATGTTACAATAACAGGAAACTCAGAAATAGAAGTAATTTCAAATCAGCTTCTTAATGAACAGCCGTTCAGCACAATATATTTCCAAAACACCCCATCCAGCAGAAAAGTAAGGCTTGGCGGCTGTTATATTGGACAAAAGGGAAATGTAAATTCAATCTATTACGGTGGCCAGCCTCCTCATTTCTATGACATAGTTCTATCACAATCTCTGGAAAAGCCGAACTATGTTAGTATGCACAACGGTACCAGGATATACAATACCTGGCCTGACTTTGTTAACTTGGATGCGGATATAAAAATTATCTCCTCCTGTCACGATTCTGAGCCTGAATTAGAGAAAAGGACATCACTTCTTGGTCACTACAAGTACTGTAAAAAGTGTGATGCTCTTGAAAGCTTCCAGGAGCATCAGTTTGGCAGAACTCTCCCTGCTGAAGAGGCAACATGCATCAGAAAGGGAAGAACGGTCGGCTATAAGTGCTTCGACTGCAGATATTATGAGGGTTACACCGAACTGCCAGCACTTGGACACGATTTGAGCGACACCTATACGGTTGACTGGCCGGCAACCTGCGACAAAGATGGAAGGGAATCCAGACACTGCAAACACACAGGCTGTGGGTATGCAATTCAGAAAGTCATTCCGAAGCAGCACCAGAGCCTTGTATGTAATGGCACATACTGCCAAAACTGCAATCAATATGTTAACCCGACCAAAATAGGTTACGGCGACAATTCCTGTAAAAACAAAACCGCTTACTTCTTTACTCCGACGGAAACGAAGGTTTATCTTATCACCATAACTTCGTCAAATCTCGGCAGCGAAAATATTCAGGGAACAGAAGTAAACCTTGTTGAGAATAACCGGCTTAGTGAATCCGTCTCTAGTAACGATAAAGGAAAAGTTACCGAAGTCAGACTTGAAAAAGACAAAACCTACGATGTTACACCGTATATAACTAATTCAGAAAGTCAAGACTGCATAGTTAACATATCCTGTAAGGAACATAATGCGGTTATAGATAACGAAATTAAAGCAACCTGCACAAAGACAGGTCTCACCAAAGGTAAGCACTGCTCGGTTTGCAACACCGTTATAGTCGCTCAGACAAAAGTCAAGGCTCTTGGTCATAAGTACTCCAAGTCTGTTGTCAAGGCAACTCTTACCTCAAATGGCAAGATTATCAGGAAGTGCACGGTTTGCAGTAAGATAGAACCAACAATTTCGATAGCGAGAATTAAGTCAGTTTCGCTGAAAAAGTCGGCGTATACATATAACGGAAAGGTTCAGAAACCTTTGGTCATCGTTAAGGACGCAAACAAAAAAACGCTTAAGAATGGAACAGATTACACCGTTGCTTACAGCAAAAACAAAAATATCGGCAAGGCAACAGTAACCGTTACCTTCAAGGGCAATTACAGCGGCAGCAAAAAGCTGAACTTCAACATTCTTCCCGCCGCGACGAGCAAAATCATCGTTAAGCAGACCACAAGCTCGATCACGGCTTCCTGGAAAAAGGTTGCCGGTGTAAGCGGATACAGAGTATACCTTTACAAGGGCAAAAAGCTTGCCAAGTGCGTTGACACAACGAAGCGCACCCTCACATTTAAAAAGCTTTCAAAGGGCACGGGATACAAGATTGTTGTCAAAGCCTATAAGACGATTGACGGCAAAAAGTCTCTTTCTCTTGTTTCAAAGGAGCTTCTGACCGCAACAAAGCTTTCTGCGCCGACGTCGGTCAAGGTCAAGGCAGGAAAGAAAAGGGCAACCGTCAGCTGGACAAAGGTTAAGAGTGCAAACAGCTATACGGTATATTACAGCACAAAGAAAAACAGCGGCTTCAAAAAGCTCACTGTTATCAAAAACAGCGCAGACATCAAAAAGCTTTCAAGCGGCAAGACATACTACTTCAAGGTTGTTGCTAACAAGAAGGCTGGAAAGGCTGTTGTGGCTTCTGATTGTAGCAAGCTTGTCAGCGCAAAAATCAAGTAATGGTGTTATTTGAACCGGTCAACAGATAACCGCAAACCCCGATGCAGAAATACTCTGCAGCGGGGTTTTTTGTGGCAAAAAAATGGTGTTTCTGTTATGCTGGATATATTAAGAGGTTGATATGCAGCGATGTTATTTTGATATTAAGAAAGGTTCAAGGTATTGCTTATGATAAAAAGGAAATTAGCAACATTTATGTTGACATTAATGCTGGTGATGACAGGCGTATCGATGATCAAGGTGATAAGTTATGCGCAGGAAGAATCTGCTGGTTCATCAACAAATCCTCAAGAGAGAGTTACAGAATATAAGTACAGTGCTGAAAGTGACCCTCAAAATGGTGTAGCATTGAAGGTTGAATGGAACGAACCCAAATTAGGGGAGAATACAACATTCCACGTTTCGGCGGATGGTGGCAGTGGCCGGTATTTGTTTAGAATGGATGCACCGAGTTATTCCAATCCGGATGAGTATAGCTTTGAATCCGTGGCGGATCCAAGCCGCGGAGCGTGGATTCAATATACAGATGAGTGTGAATCTCACGACTTTGAATTCACAATGACTGCTTCGGGAGTCTATAACTTCAGGTTTTATGTAATGGACAAGACGTCAGGTGTCTATTATATGCGTGTGAGCACAAATATACAGGTATCGGACAGGGCTTATCCGAGCGTGGGTGACATTGTGAATGCTGCGGTAAAAAAGTGCAGCAAGGATACGGATGGTTCGGACTATGAAAAGGCATTGTGGCTGCATGACTGGCTGTTGAAGCAGCTTGATTACGATCATTCCCTGAAATGGTCTTCGGCAGAGAGCGCACTGACACGAAAGCTGGGCACATGTCAAGCCTATGAGAGTGCCTATTCAAAACTGCTTACTGCAGCCGGCATAACAAATGCTGAGACAAGGGATACCTATGATGGACATACCTGGAATGCCATGAAGCTGGATGGCAAATGGTATCAGGTGGACTGTACATGGGATGATACAAAAGACAATTATTATAACTTTGATCAAACGCATTTGTATTTTGGACTGACGGATGAACTCATGGCGTTGGCACACAACGGTCATGATCAGATTTATACGGCAAGCGGTTATGGCACACGTTCTACAAGCCTGGCAGACAATTACTTTGTCAGAAACGGAGATGCCGCAAAGTGGGCGCGAGCCTACGCTGAGAGGATTCAGAAAAATCTCAATGCAGGTAAAACCAAATTCGAAGTCAGCACTGACAATTCGTCATATCCGCCGAGCATTTCGGGTATTCAAAATGGGATTATCGCATATGCCTTAAATCAGATGACGTGGAAGGCGGGAAGTAAAAAGGTTGCGTTGCGTGTGGCAGGAACATCCACCAAGCTTTCTTTTACTGCAAAATATACGGACACAGTAAAGCGCGTGAGAATAGTATTTGCTCCAAATGGAGGGCGTGTGAGTTCTGGAAGTAAGACGGTCATTTGTGGAAAAACTTACGGAACACTGCCGACACCGGCCAGAAGGGGATATACATTTGCAGGCTGGTACACAGCAAAGAGTGGCGGCAGCAGGATCGGCAGCAGTTCGGTTGTGAGGACTACCAAGAATCAGACATTATACGCAAGGTGGAAGCTGGTAAAGTATAAGATCCAGTACAGTCTTGGCAAGGGGACAAACAGCCGGTCCAATCCAGTCGGTTATACCGTCGCGTCTAGGACTATCGTCTTGAAGAATCCGGTCAGAAAAGGCTACACATTTAAGGGGTGGTACAGCGATCCCAAGTACAAGAAAAAGGTTACGAAGATTGCAGCCGGCAGCACCGGCAGCAGAAAACTCTATGCCAGGTGGGTGAGAAAATAAATTCGTATAAATCAATGCAATATCCCCTTTGTTGTCGAATTGTGGATAATAAGTGCTGGAAAATATTTGGCGCCTAGGAGGCATAAATGGGATTATGGCAAAGATTGCGACGAGGGAAATACAATGAAGTAAAGGATGCTATGCCTTTTGTATGCTGTGTTGCATATCTGGCCTTTCTCTTATATAACTCCAAAAAGAAACAGATGCAGAATGAGACGAAGCTGATCCGGAATAATCTGGATCTGCAGTTAAGTCAGGCGATGAGGGAAATCGGCAGTCTGCGTGAGTCGCAGACATTGACCAGACAGTATCGCCATGATATGCGTCATCACATGCAGTATGTGTCTACATGTATAGAAAATGGTGAAGTTGAACAGGCGCAGGCTTATATATCGGGAATCTGTAAGGAGATTGAGGCACAGAAGGTCCAAATATACTGTGAAAATGAGGCAGTGAATCTGATCCTATCTTCATTTGCGGGGAGAGCCAGGAAGAAAGAAATTGAAATAAAGATACAATGTGCAATTCCCGCAGAGCTTACTGTGTCGGAAAGTGATCTGTGTGTGCTCTTATCTAACGCTTTGGAAAATGCCTTGCATGCATGTGTGCCTTTGGCTGCAGAGGGAAGATCATGCGAGATTGATGTGAATTTTTATGAAAGAAATAAAGGCGTTCGGAGCATATGTGCGATCGTGCAGCGTTACGGTGTGATTTTAAAAAGAATATTTTGCACTTGTATTTGTGGGATATAAAAATCTAAGTAAAACTGTTCTAGGAACCCGGATAAAATATTTTCAAAAAATTTCCAAAAAATCCAACGAAAATCGTCTCGGGATAATCTATATAGGGAGATCATAAAAATGGAGGGACAACTAAGGTATGACAGACGAATACGGAAAGTATGACGTAAGGGCGCTGGTCGCCAGAGTGGTGAGTGGAGATATGAAAGCATTTGAGGTCATATATCAGAATACTTACCGGCAGGTTTATTACACCTGTATGAGCTTTTTGAAGAATGAGCAGAATGTGTACGATGTGATGCAAGATACCTACATAACGGCACTCACGCATTTGCAACAGCTCGAAAATCCTGAGAGGATAACAGCATGGCTGAATACCATCGCTGTAAACAAATGCAGACAGTTTCTTGGAAAGAAAATGCCTGTGCAGCTGGATGAAGCCACATCCACTAATCTTTTGGAGGAAAATGACAATTTTCTGCCGGAAAGTTACGTGCTAAATGCGGAAAAGCGTAAGATAATCCTGAATATCATGCAGGAGGAACTGTCGGCGGTTCAGTACCAGACGATAATAATGTATTACTTTGACGGGATGAGCACGTCGGAGATCGCGGCATGCATGGAGTGTCCGGAAGGTACAGTGAGCTACAGACTGTCCGCTGCCAGAGGAAAGATAAAAGCGGGTGTGCAGAGGTATGAGAATACAAGTGGCGTAAAACTGTATTCATCTGGAACAACGGCACTTCTCACCGCGGTGTTTCTGGCGGAGACACAGGGACTGGTGATCCCGAATTTCCTTACAAGCGTATTTTCTGCCGTGTTTGGAGCTGCAGCTGGAACAGTGTTAGGAACAGCAACCGGAGGAGCTGCAGTGGGAACATTGACTGGGGGTGCTGCAGCCGGAGGAGCCGGAGGAGCCGCAACAGGTGTGGCGTCTGCAGGGGTTAAAACTGCGGGCAAGCTTGGACTTAAGGGCTTATTTAAGACGCTGAAGGCAAAGATAGTCGCCAGTGTTGTGGCGGCATCCGTAGTAGCCGGCGGCGCGGCAGGAATCATAATCCATAACAGGGATAAAGATTCAGAAAGTGGAGGAAAGAATTACAGGGAAGTCAATTATGTTGTGTGCGACAACGAGTATCTTACGGTTACAATAGATAAGGTATACGATATTGGCTGCGGTCCTGAGGATGAAACCATAGCGAGTGCAGAAGGATATGATATATCTGAAAATGATTGTGCGCTTGAGTATACGGTTGTAAATCATAAAGACTACATGGTTTATTATAATATCATGCTCCTGACTTCGAATAATGAGTCATACGAGGGGGGACTTCCAACTAATTGGGGAGTTCAGCCAAATTCTACAAGTAAGTTTTATATCGTGGATTCTGCCGGCGTTACATTTTTTGACTTAGGAAGAAAGCCGACGGTCACGTCTAAGATACTATTCTGCACCCTGGAAGATACAACAGGAAATGCGGGACCGTTCAGGGCAGTTGACAGTGTCATGGTTGACGTGGATCTGAGCGGAAAAGGCGAGACAGAGTCGGTCAATTATACGAGGAATTTTCATGTTGATGGCGAACAGGTCGTCACTGACAATGATCAGGTTAAAGTGACATATCTAGGGACAAATGTGTATGATGAGATAGCGGATAAAAATTATTATAGCGCATGGATGAATTTCTATGTGGAAAATAAGACGGATCACGATCTGGGTGTGTCGGTCAAAGGTGATAACATAGCATACGATACTCCTCTGCGTCTCATGGCGGGAACAACAGGCTATATAACATCGTCTATGATAGATGCGGGATTAGATAAGGAGGACAATGCGGTCGGGAATAAGGAGATAGTCGAAGGTGGAGAGCCATTTGCGGTGAGCGTAGATGTGTGCGACTATACTGAGAGTTATGGAGGGGTTACCACATATGATATATATGTAGCGGAACACGGCGAAACGGCATACAGAAGCATATCTATAGACGACTATACCAATATATATAGTGGACAGTTCGACATGGTTAAGATCACACAGGAGAATGTAAAGGAAAAGACCTGTAGCAAGTGATATAAAAGAATAAATATAAAGACATAATGATAGTTAAGCTCAAATAATATTCAAAATAAGGAGTTAAAGAAAATGAAAAAAATAATGACAAATGATGTGAGAGGAAAAATGAAGAAAGGCTTTTTATGTGGAGCTATGGGAATCACCATAGCGGCAATGCTTGCAGGCTGCGGAGGCGGTTCCGATGCAGATAAAAATACAGGGGATTCTGGAAAAACTGGATATTCTCAGGACGCTGCAGATGTAAATGACGACAGTGATAAGGATGCAAATGACACAGGCAGTGTTGCAGATGACAGCATGGGAGCCGGGGTGCTCAGGTATGATATGACAGACAAGGATGTTCTCGATGCCCCAACCGGAGCAACATTATTTGCGGACAAGCTGACGCTTCCGATAAAGATAGATGATCTTATGGATTATCCTCTGGATGGAGTAGGCATAGAAGGCATAAATACCTTATCATCACTCATAGATACATATACGGAGAGCAGCAACAATTTTAGTTTTATCGTCTATGATAAAACCGGTGAGAATATGCTCTACCTTCCAGATCTGGTATTGGGCGATGAAGACAGCGAAAATGAGTTGACTATTAAGCAGGCAGTGACAGACGGAAACTGGATGATGGGACCATCAAAAGTATATTATGACACACTCGGACTCACCGAAGAAGAGTATAACACTTTATGTAATGATAACCCGGATACGGATGGTGAATATTTACTCCTTGACAAGCTGTATGAGGAGTTTGGAACACCAAATTATATTGGCTGGTTCTGCGACCAAGATAATTCAACCATGTACGGTGGCAGTTACGATGCAAAGGAGTTCATAGACGAGATGAGACATCCGGAAAATTACGGAAGTGACAAAGTCACAGCATATCAATATTGTGTTGGATGGCAGTTCGCAGACTATGCCGTTGCGTTGGATGTAAGCGAGACAAGTGATGCCTACTCTGGAAATACAAAGGGGTCGATAAGTAACATTAATATAAGCTATATCCCTGCAAGTTACGGAACGATAGAAGATGTGTGCGGGTTGAATGCGGTAAAGGAATTTATGGCGGCAAGGTAGAGAAAGTGGGCGCATCATCCTATGAATCACATTATTATATATAATAATGTGATTATAATCATACTTTTATTACAAATTATGAGTTTATAGAGCTTTATTATCAGTGCCAGGTGCAACTAGTTTGTTGCATCTGGCACTTGTTGGTATCAAGGGATAAGAATATTATTAAAAATATTGATGATAAAAAGCGTATTTATGCTTGACAGTATACATGATTATGACTTAAAATACAATCGATATGATAAAGAATATTTGAACTTATAAAAACAAGGAGGTTCCATAATGAAAGTAAACATGCAGATGGCAACAGATTTTGATGACAAGATCGATAAGATCAGGGAGAAGCATTATAAGGGAGCAACAAAAAGCGACTACAGGGCTTCGTTCCTGTGTAATCAGATTATTGATAGCTATGGAATATCTGATGAGGACAAGTTAGTAGAGAAAATAAAAGAAGATGCAAATTTGCCAAAATCTCCCCGTACACTCACGTTCCGCGTGGGATCACATGCCAGATTGCTTGACATAGCAAAGAGTCTGAACGTCACTCCGGCAACTGCGCTGAGGGGACTTATAGAGCTGAATGCTGACGAAGAAGCAGAGAGTGATATGCAGGAAGAGGCTGGTCCTTCCCCTGATGTAGAGCTGAAGTTAAGAACAATCAAGGAGAAGATAAAAGAATTACAGGATCTGGTTGAAGAGCTGGAAAAAGATATAAGAAAATAAATAAAAAGCTGAGAGCTTGGAACGATCAAAAGGGAGACTGAAATTACACTACAGGTTATATGACAGGCTTTATCTAAGATCATATAATAATTTCCCACTGTCTGGACCTATACTCATCATCACGGACGGATACATAGAGGATGATCTCAAGGTCAGACGTGAGCACGCATATCTTATTCCGAATGGCAATAGACTTCCATTCAGGGCTAAAGGAAAGGTGTTTTATATGGAGAATCGGGATAAGGAGAAGTAGCTTGGCTGGGAAAAGATAATATTGCACAGAATGGTGCCGGCAGGAACAAATCAGGTATATATTGCCTTTTTTAATAGCAAAAACTAAAATTCTCTTGCTATATTTCAAAAAGACGTATAAAATGCATGTGTATTTTTATGTTTTATATCTCAGTCTGGACTCTATTTTCGACAGAGATATATACTCCGTGAGGATTGCTGAGCCGCTGATATGATATATGTCAGCAGAGCTGACTGGCAGCTTGCGGCAAGATTCGCCAGCGAATCTTAAGAAGAACGACATTCAAATAAGAATATGGCAAAGGAAAATAGTGGAATTATGAAAAAGGTAGTAAAATTTGGCGGAAGTTCATTGGCAAGTGCAGAGCAGTTTAAAAAGGTTGGAGCAATCATCAAATCAGATGAGAGCCGTGTATACGTTGTTCCTTCTGCACCTGGAAAGAGATTTTCAGATGATACAAAGGTAACAGATATGCTCCTTCATGTGTATGAAACTGCGAAGGCAGGGAATGATTTCACAGAGGAAGTGAAGGCGATCAAGGCCAGATATGATGAGATCATCACAGGCCTTGAGATTAAGGATTTTTCACTTGATAAGGATTTTGAGGAGATTACAAAGCAGTTGGAGGATCTTACCAATCCGGACCCAATGTGCACACTGGACTATGTGGCATCAAGAGGAGAGTTCCTCAATGGTAAGATTATGGCTGCATATCTTGGCTTTGAGTTTATAGATGCTGCAGAGGTTATCTTTTTCAATGCAGAGGGCAATCTCAATAGCTATAAGACGGAGAAGGTACTTGGTGAGAGACTTGCCAAGACACAGCATGCGGTTGTTCCAGGATTCTATGGACTTGGCAAGGATGGCAAGGTAAAGACATTTTCCAGAGGCGGTTCAGATGTAACGGGCTCGATAGTCGCACAGGCAAGCAGAGCCGATGTATATGAGAACTGGACAGATGTCTCAGGCTTCCTTGTAGCTGACCCACGTATTGTTCCAGATCCAAAGCCGATCAAATATATTACTTACAGAGAGCTTCGTGAGCTTTCATACATGGGTGCATCAGTTCTCCATGAGGATGCGATATTCCCTGTACGCCACTGTGGTATCCCGATCAATATCCGCAATACAAATGCGCCTGAGGACGCAGGAACCTGGATAGTTGAGAGTACCTGCCAGAAGCAGGATTATGTTGTAACAGGTATTGCAGGTAAGAAGGATTTCTGTACAATCTTTATTACAAAGGCTATGATGAATTCAGAGATAGGATTTGGAAGGAAGGTGCTTCAGGCATTTGAGGAGAATGATATCTCATTTGAGCATATGCCATCAGGTATTGACACGATGACTATCGTAGTTCATGCTGATGAATTCGTACACAAGGAGCAGAGAGTTATATCTGCCATCCATAGACTTGCAGAGCCGGATTCAGTTGAGATTGAGTCGGGACTTGCACTTATAGCTGTTGTAGGCCGTGGAATGAAGTCAGCAAGTGGCACAGCAGGCAAGTTGTTCAGCGCACTTGCAAAGGAAGGCATCAACATAAAGATGATAGACCAAGGTTCATCAGAGCTGAATATCATAATCGGAGTAAAGAACAGTGATTTTGAGACAGCCATAAAGGCAATATATAATACATTTATAACTAACAAGTAATAACAGATTGCTAAGCATCGTAGGGGTGGGCACGTATTGATAATGCATACCTTTGCAGAATGGGGCAACACAGGACAGAATATGGCGGAAAACCTCCAAACTGATGTAAGATAAAATTACTCAGTTTGGAGGTTATTTTTATGGCAATAAGAAAAGACAGCCCACAAAAAGCAGCAATGAGAGAAATGACGGTAGAACTGTTCACAAGTTTTATTGTATAATTTGAATGCAAATTGAGCAACAAATCTGGGAAAACATAACTATCAATGTGTAAAATGTGATGGTCATGAGGAAAAAACGAGAATTACCGAAAGGGTGTGGGAGGCATTGTGCGGGAAGAGAACCAAACAACCAGTAGCCTTGGCTGTATTATTTGTTCTAATGTTTATTGGTGGCTGTTTTTGGGTGAAAGCCAATCAAGCAAAGGAATTTGAGAAAAACGATTATGGGGTGTTTTTAAATGCGGACGCCTCATCTTTGGAACGATTTAAAACGTATGAAACGATTGTAATTGATGCACAGTATTTTACAAAAAGGGATATTGAATTGCTCCATCAAAATGGAACAGTCGTATATACATATCTAAATATTGGGTCGATTGAAAACTTCAGGGAGTACTATACAACCTATGCGGAACTGGCAATCGGTGAGTATGAGCACTGGGAGGAAGAAGAATGGGTAGATGTAGCAAACCCAGACTGGCAGAAGTTTATAGGACAGCTTTCTCAGAAACTATATGAAAAAGGTGTTGACGGATTCTTTATAGATAATTGTGATGTATATTATTACAATCCGCACGAGAGTATTTTTGAAGGCATTACAGCGATGCTACAAAACATAATGACGTTTGGAAAAGCGGTCATCATCAACGGTGGAGATACTTATGTGGCGGAATATAGGGAACGCTATGGGGCGATTGATCAGATTATGACAGGTGTAAATCAGGAATCAGTATGGAGCAGTATTGATTTTGATAGCGGAACTTTTAGTGAACAAACGAGCGAGACGAGAGATTATTTCTGCAAATATTTGGAAACGTGCAAGGCGGATGGGGTGGAAGTGTATCTGTTGGAATATACAACTAATCAAAAACTGATTAAAAAAATAAAAGAATACTGCAAGGAGCAAGATTTCCATTTTTATATTTCCAGTTCCCTTGAACTTAGATAGTGAGTGTTGAGAAATACGAAAAAGATGAGCAAATTAAAAAAGTTCGACCTATGAATACTAGCAGAGAAGAATCTGACAGAGACAGTCAATGACATTTTATGGAAAGGATTGAAAGATTATTTAAAACAAACAGGCACAAACCATGTTTTACACAGAAAGGGAATGTTTCGTCACTTCGTTCCGTCAAGGTGGCTACACCCCCCTTGCGCCGCTAAAGCGGCTATCCCCTGTGGACTTGCCGTCCGCAAACAGCATAAAATGCTGTTCACCGCCAGCAAGTTTGATATCAATAAATTTGGAGGAACTTATGATAAAAAGAATGATGATGGCATTATGTATATTCGTTTGTACCTTTACTTTAGTTGCGTGTTCTGGACAACAAACAAACGAACCACTTACTTTAGGTGTCAATGCGATAATAACAGAAATTGATAAAGAAAATAAAATCATAACCACAAAAGATAGCGAAGAAAAAGGTGTTTTAGGGAATGATTGTCTTATTGACTGTTCCAAAATTCCAATGATTTATTGTAATTATGATACACAAAATGTTGTAGCTATAACTCTTGATGATTTACAGGTTGGGGACGAAATCATTTTGACTATTCGGAGTTCGGAAATAGAAAATCTCCAAAAGGAAGATGACAATAAAACAAAAATAGCGGTTGAGCAATTACAATTAGGCACACAGAGAATTAAATAATTTTCAATTTCTCATACCCAGATTAACAAGTAAATACGGAAAATCAGACCGTTGACCTGCGCCGTGTGCGTACAAAGTCAGCGGTCTTTTTTTATCCCTAAAATCAAACAAGGAGGTCAATCACAATGACAAAACCGAAAACCCTTAAACAGGTCCGAACCGAAAAGGAACGAGCCGAGACGCAGCTTGCACAGGAACAGCACAAGCTGGAGCGTCTGGAGAACAGAAAGAAGTATCTGGAGAAAGGCGAACG